>Ga0255363_100011_pt1 | contig 133026 bp, 115 predicted proteins | sample GFST100metaG_FD_186007 | JGI IMG/M metagenome (GOLD analysis project Ga0255363, IMG submission 186007) | Peat soil microbial communities from Stordalen Mire, Sweden - G.F.S.T100 | ecosystem: Environmental > Terrestrial > Soil > Wetlands > Peat | place: Sweden: Norrbotten County, Stordalen Mire... | reverse complement strand
GCCAGGAGGAGGCAGACGCAAAGGCCTCTGGGCAGGCGGTGGCGTGGTCGCTGCACTGATCGTCGCGGCGATTGTCGTCGTGATCGTGCTGACGACCGGCGGGTCGTCGTCGAGCAGTGCCGCGAGCAACAGCAACAAGCCGACGACCGTCAGCATTGGCGTTGCGGACGCCGCGAGCCCGTACTGGAAGACGTTCTCGACACTGGCGAAGAAGCAGCTGAACGTCACGATCAAGCTGGTCAACTTCAATGACTACAGCCAGCCGAACCCGGCGCTTAGCCAGGGTCAGCTTGATCTCAACGAGTTCCAGCACATCCAGTACCTGGCGAACTACAACGTCACCAGCCATGACACGCTGCAGCCGGTCGGCTCGACCGCGATCTACCCGCTGCCGCTGTACGCGACGAAGTACGCGAAGGTGTCGCAAATCCCGGCCGGGGCGAAGATCGCGGTCGACAACGACGCGACCAACGAGGGCCGCAGCCTGCTGGTGCTGCAGGCCGCCGGCCTGATCACGCTGAAGAGCAGCAGTGGCGCCTTCTCCAGCACTTCCGACATCCTCACCCACAAGGTGGATGTGGTCACGCTTGACGCCTCCCAGACCGCAACCGCGCTGCTCAACGGCTCGGTGGCGGCGGCCGTCGTGAACCTGAACTACGCGACCCTGGCGAAGCTGCCGGCGTCCGACGAGATCTACCAGGTGAGCCCGAACAGCGCAAGCGCGCTGCCGTACGTGAACATCTTCGTCGCGCGGAAGGCGGATGCCGGGAATCCGCTCTGGCAGAAGCTCGTGGCGCTGTATCACACGCCTGCCGTGCTGAAAGGCGTGCAGACCGCGAACGACGGCGAAGCCGTGTTCGAGAACATCTCCGCCGCCAAGCTGCAGGCGGAGCTGGCGAAGGTCGAGGCTGAAGCCAAGGCCGCCGGAATCTCCTGAGCCGGATGGGCGAGTGTCTCTTACAGAGGCGGCAGCCGTGACGGCGACGTCGGAGACGGGGCGGGGCCGCGATAGCGACCCCGCCTGCCACGTCCGGCTCGAACATGTGACCAAGCGCTTCACGGGCAGGCGCGACGGCGACGCTGCCGCGAAACGGCCTGCGGTGGATATCGCCGCCCTGGAGACTGGGACCACCAAGCGCTTCGCTGAAACGCGCGCCACCGCGGCTGCGAGCCCGGCCGCAGTCGACGACGTCAGTCTGGAGATCGCCACCGGTGAGATCTTCGGCGTAGTCGGCTACTCCGGAGCCGGCAAGAGCACGCTGGTGCGGCTGATCAACACGCTTGAGCGGCCCACCTCGGGGCGGATCCAGGTCAGCGGACTTGAGATCACCGAACTCAACGAGCGCCAGCGCCGGGAGGTGCGCCGCGAGATGGGGATGATCTTCCAGCACTTCAACCTGTTCCGGTCCCGGACGGTGGCCGGTAACGTCGCCTACCCGCTGAAGGTCGCGGGCGTTGCCCGTCAGGAGCGGGATCGGCGCGTCGCTGAGCTGCTGGACTTCGTCGGGCTGCTGGAACGCGCGCACGACCATCCCGAGCAGCTCTCCGGTGGCCAGCAACAGCGCGTCGGCATCGCCCGCGCATTGGCGACCCAGCCGGCTCTGCTGCTGGCTGACGAGGCCACCAGCGCGCTGGACCCCGAGACGACCGCCGACGTCCTTGAACTGCTGCGCCGCGCGAATCAGGAGTTCGGTATCACCGTGGTGGTGGTGACCCACGACATCGACGTGATCCGCGAGGTTGCCGACCACGTCGCGGTGATGGCCGACGGTAAGGTGGTGGAGAGCGGCAGCGTCTACGACGTCTTCGCCAACCCGCAGACGGAGGTAGCCGCCTCCTTCGCCCGCGCCGGCCTTCAGGACCACCCCTCACCGGGCACTGCCGCGCAGCTACGTGAGACCCACCCGGGCCGGATCGCGACGGTCACGATCCAGGGACAGCAAGGCGTCCAGGCAACGCTGCAAAGCGCCTTTACAGCCCACGGCGTTGGCGCCGAGATCATCTACGGTGCCGTCCGCGAACTGCTCGGTAAGCCAGTCGGCGGTCTGACCTTCGCGCTGACCGGCGACGAGCTTGACATCGAAGCGGCATTGGCGGAGATCCGCGCTGCCGGCATCAGGGTCGGCGAGGGGTTGTCGTGAGCTTCTTCACCTCGAACCTGTCGACCTACTTCTCGTCGATCTGGCAGACGATCTACATCGTTTCCATCGCGCTCTCGGTGGGCGGTCTGGTCGGACTCGTGCTGGGCATCCTGCTCTACGCTACCCGGGCCGGGAACCTGCTTACCAATCGGCCGGTGTTCCTGGTGCTGAACGTGCTTGTCAACATCGTGCGGCCGATCCCGTTCGTGATCTTCGTGGTCGCGGTCGGGCCGCTGATGCGAGTGGCCATCCATACCACGATCGGCAATGAGGCGATCGTCTTCGCGCTCGCGTTGCTGACCCCGTTCGCGGTTGCCCGGATCGTGGAGCAGAACCTCGTGGCCGTGGACCCCGGCGTGGTCGAGGCCGCCCAAATGGCCGGTGCGCGGCGCCTGTCGATCCTGCTCACCGTGGTGGTGCCCGAAGCGCTCGGGCCGCTGATCCTCGGCTACACCTTCATGTTCATCCTGATCGTCGACGCTTCAGCGCAGGCTGGCTTGTTCGGCGGCGGCGGCCTCGGTAACTACGCCATTACTTACGGCTCCCAGCGCTACAACTGGACCGTCACCTACATCACGGTGGCGACGATCATCGTGATCGTCCAGGCCGGCCAGTTCTTCGGCAACTGGCTGGCACGGCGGGCACTCCGGCGCTGAGCGGCTTGTCGGCTGGTTGGGTGTTGGCTGACCGGGCCGCCGCCGGCTTTTGGGCCTGGGAATGTCGCGTAAGTCAGCGTGGTGTGTCGTTTATGTGTCGGCTTTGCGCCCGGATGTGGCGGGACTGGGGCTTGGGCTTTCATGGCGGCGCCTCGCGACAGGTTTCCATTGGCATACATGGATAACCTGTCGCGAGTCGGCGTGGCTGTCACGTAAGCCCGCAAAGTGTGGCGCGAGCGTGCCGCAACGCCACGCCAGCCGCACCCGCCCCAAGCCCTATCGAGCCATCAGTACTTCTTGCCGGGATTCAGGATCCCGTGCGGATCGAAGGCCGCCTTGATCGCATGCTGGATTGCTCGCAGCTCTGGCGCCAGCTCGGCGTCGAGTTCCGGCAGCTTCTCGGTGCCGACGCCGTGCTCCGCGGTCATCGTGCCGCCCAGCTCCTGAGCGAGCTGGACGAGCGCCTCGCTGGCGCTGTGTGCGGCGCGCGCCTGTGCCGGATTGTCCGGCTCGTACGGAACCAGAGGGTGCAGGTTCCCGTCGCCGGCGTGCCCGGTGACGGCGATCTCGACGCCGAACCGGTCGATGATCGACGGCAGGCGGGCGACGAACTCTTCCAGCCGGGCGCGCGGCAGGCCGACGTCGCCGGCTTGCACGTTTCCGCGCAGCGCCTGCACAGCGGGGAAGAATTCCCGCCGGGCGGACATCAATTGCTCGAACTGGGCCGCGGTCTCGGCGCGCTCGAGCGTAAGCGCCCCATGGGCACGGAACGCCTGCTCGTAGCTGGCCACCTCGGCGCTCGCCCCGGTGCCGGTGTCAGTCGCCGCCAGCAGCCACGCTTGGGCGTCGTCGGGTAGGTTGCTGTCCGGCAGGTAGCGCCGCAGCGCGGTGAGCGTGGTGCCGTCCATCAGCTCGAGCGTGGAGAGCAGCGAGCTGCTGCTGACAATCGCGTTGGCGGCGGCCAGCGCCGCTCCCATATCGGCGAAGGTGCCGACGATTCCGCTTGGCGGGTCGGGGGCGGGGCGGAGCGCCAGCGTCGCCTCGGTGATGACCGCCAGCGTGCCCTCGGATCCGACGATCAGGCCGGTCAGATCGAGTCCGGCCACGCCCTTGATCGTCGGGCGTCGCGTCCTGGCGACGGTGCCGTCGGCCAGCACGATCTCGAGCGACCGCACCGAGTCGCGGGTTACGCCGTACTTCACGGCGCGCATCCCGCCCGCGTTCGTGGCGATCGTGCCGCCGATCGTGGCGGCGGCAGCCGAGCCGGGGTCGGGCGCGTAGAAGAGGTCCCGCGCCGCGACCGCAGCATGTAGGTCTGCGACGACGACGCCCGGCTGAACCACGGCGGCCATCTCGGTCGCGTCGATCGCGAGGATCCGGTTCATGCCGCGCAAATCGAGCAGCAGCGCGCCGGGGACCGCGCTCGCGGCGCCGGCCACGCCGGTGAGCGCCCCCTGGGGCACGACCGGGGTACCGGTCTCGTTCGCCGCGTGCAGGATCAGCGCAACCTGCTCGGTCGTCTGCGCATGCAGCACCGCGATTGCACCTGCCGCCCCGGCGATATCCGACGAGTCGGTGCTACGCGCCGCGACCACGGCGGGATCGAGCTCGACGACCTCATCCGGTAGCGCGGCGCGTAGCCGCGCGACTATCTCCGAGCTTGCCGTCACGGCACTCGAGCGTAGGTGGTCATGAATTGCGGCCTGCCGCCGGTCCGGCCGTAACGCCGACAGGCCGCGCCATCTAGATGAACAGGTTGATCGCGGAGTGCTTCATGCGCTCGATCGCGGTCGCCGCGCCGACGGGCTCGGCAAGGCCGTCGATCATGTCGCTGAGCTGGAGCCCCATCAGGTCCATCGTCATCTGACACGGCCAGAGCTTGACGCCGAGGTCGGCAGCCGATGCGAGCAGTTCCTCCGGCGGCGCGATGCCGTTCTCCGCGGCGAGCTTGCGCATCATCGCCGGCCCCATGCCGCTGAGGTTCATCTTCGAGAGCCCGGCGTGCGATGCGCTCGGCCGGTTCATTGCCGCCATGCCCTTCGTCATCCAATTGGTGCCGGTGATCCGCTTGTCCTCCCGGACGAGTGAGAACAGGCCCCAGAACGTGAAGAAGACGACCACGTCCATGCCGCTCGCCGCGGCAGTCGTGGCCAGGATCGTCGTGGGCCAGATCCGGTCGAGATCGCCGCCCCAGGCGATCAGCGTGAGCGTGTTCGGATCGCGCGTCTCAGCCTCGCGCTCGAGGATCAGTTCACGAATCAGCGCCTCGAGTTCGGGGCGGTCCATATCCGCCGCTCCGTGAACATCCAGGGTGGGTGTCGCGTCCTCCATCGCAGCCTCCTACAAGACAAATTCAATAGAAGTTGTCTATTATCCTAGCCAGGCCGGCTCAGGGAGATACCCCGACGCCACAGGACGTAAACAAGTTGTAAACGTGTCCAGGGGTTAAGGGGTCTCCGTACCACATGGTTTGCGGACGAAGAGGAGGCTCGAGGAGATGGCAGGAGACACAGTGGCACCGACCCAGACGCTCGATGTCAAGGGCAAGGCGTGCCCGCTGCCGGTTATCAAGACCGCCGGCGCGATCAGAGCGCTGCGCTCGGGCGACGTGCTCGAGGTACTCGCCACGGACCCCGGCATCGAGTCCGACATGCCGGCGTGGGCCCGGCAGACGGGTAACGAGCTCCTCAGCATCGAACGGCTCGCGGATAGCTTCCGCGTGCTCGTTCGCAAAGCCTGACGCGCCGCGATGAGCGACAACGATCAGGCCGTGGTCCTCTATGTGATGACCCACGGCGTCGATGAGCCCAAGCGCTGCGCGACGCCGTTCTATCTGGCTGCCGCGGCGGCGGCGATGGACGCCGACGTCTCGATCTACTTCACGATGAACGGGCCGACGCTGCTGCAAAGGGGCGTCGGCGAACGCATCGGACCGAAGGGCGATCGCGGCGAGAAGCTCGATCACTTCATCGATCAGGCGTTGGACTGCGGCGTGAAGCTGCTGGTCTGTCAGCCCTCGCTCGACCTGAACGACCTGGTCCTCGAGGACCTGATCGACGGTGTGCGGATGATCGGCGGCGCGGCGTTCAACGACATGGCGATCGAAGCCGACGCGGTGATCTCGTTCTAATGAGCCCTTCAGCAACGGCAGCAACACCGGCGCTCCCCGAAGACCCGGCCTTCAAGCTCGGCCCGACCTACTCTGAGGTGCCGCTTGCCGAGAAGCAGCGACTGTTCGACGCGGTCAGGGCCGACGAGCGCTACCCCACCTATCTCCACGGCTGCTACGAGTGCGGCATCTGCGTCGGCTCCTGCCCGTCGGCGCGCTACTACGACTTCTCGCCGCGGCGGATCGCGCAGGCGGCGACGCGCGAGGACGTCGAGCTCTTCTACCAGCAGATGGTCGAGGACATCTGGGACTGCTCGCAGTGCTTCTCATGCCTGCGTTGCCCGCGCGGCAACAATCCGGGCGGGGTCGTGACACTGATGCGCGAGGTTGCGGTGAACAACGGCCTCGACAGCGCCAAGCAGGCGATGAAGGGCTACACGCGCATCATCTACAAGATCCTGTCGACCGGCACGCAGATCGCGCCGGACATGCTGAGCGCCGAGGCGTTCCCCGACTGGGGTCCCACCGTAGTCCAGATCGCCGACAACCTCGACATCTGGCGCCGCGCGCTGCCGCCCGAGACGCTGCACACGACCTCAATCAGCTGGGATGTCGCGGAGAAGACATTGCTCGAGCTTTACATCATCTGGGACAAGACCGGCGCGCTCGACGTGATCGCAGACCTCGACCCGGATCTGCACGAACTGCTGGAGGAAATCATGGAAGACCGGCTAGACGAAGCGGGGTACGAGCGTTGAGCGCAACCAGAGAAGTACCACCAGCCAAGTTGCCGGTGTATCACCAGCCTGGCCCGCGGCGTCCGAACAAGGCGGCTTTCAGCTGGGATGACCACTACGTCCCGGAGGACTTCCACGAGCAGTTGTTCGAGCTCGAGCGCGAGGGTGAGCTGACCGTCCAGCGCGTTCCCGAGCCCTATATCGAGGTGCCCGTCAAGTACGGTCGGACGAAGAAGGTTCCGGTCGGCCACACCTGGCATCACAAGAGCTGCGGCCAGTGCGGCCACATCCCCGGCTACTCGACCTCGATCTTCTGGGTCCACCGCAAGCTCGGCATCGACTACGTCGATCCGCACGACCAGACCTCCTGTACGGCTTGGAACTACTATGCCTCGGCGACTTCTAACGCCGCCGCGCAGGCGTCTGTCGCGGTGCGGAACTTTGCCGCCGCCTACGAGACCGGGTACTTCCCGCTGATCCATTGCGGCACCTCGTTCGGCCACTACAAGGACGTTCGCAAGGAGTTGCTCGAGCACGCCGACCTGCGCGCCAAGGTGCGCGAGGTGATGGCGGCGCTGGGCAAGCCGCTGGTGATCCCCGAGGAGGTCGTCCACTACTCCGAGTGGTTCTACGCGATGCGCCACGAGATCGCGAAGCTGCAGGTGCGCGACTTCTCCCGGATCGCGGTTTGCGTGCACCCGGCGTGCCACTACCACAAGATCGTCGAGGCCGATGCGATCTACGACCCGGAGATCTACGGTGGCCAGCGGACCGCGATCGTCACTGCGCTCGTCGAGGCGCTCGGCGGCGAAGTGCGCGACTACTCCACCTGGTACGACTGCTGCGGCTTCGGCTTCCGCCACATCCTCGTGAACCGCGACTTCTCGCGCTCGTTCGCCACCCAGCGGAAGATCGAGCGGATGATGATCGAGGCGGACCCCGACGTCGTGGTCACGCACGACACGGGCTGCGTGACGACGCTCGATAAGAGCCAGTTCGCGGCCAAGGCACTGAAGCCGGAGTTCGCGACGGTCCCGGTGATATCGGACGCGCAGTTCGCGGCGCTGGCGATGGGTGCGCACCCGTTCCTCGTCTGCCAGCTGCACTGGCACGCCGCCGATTACCACCCGCTGCTCGAGAAGATGGGGATCGATTGGGAGCGCGCCTGGGCGCAGTTCGAGGAGGCGACCGACAAGCTGCGGCACGGCGAGAAGGAGTGCCTGACCTGGGAGGACACGAATGTCTGATTGCGTGCTGGTGATCGGCGGCGGCCCGGCGGGCATCGAGGCCGCGCGCACGGTTGCTGACCTCGGACTGCCCAGTGTGCTGATCGAGCAGGCGCCGCGTCTCGGCGGCACCCCGATCTCCGCGCACTACGCGGCGCTGACGCCGCGCTTCGCCGACGCGGAGCAGGGAATCGACGGGATGATCGCGGCGCTGGCGGAGCGTGAGAACGCCGAGGTGCGTACTTCGAGCTCGGTCACCGCGATCGACGGCGAGGCGGGCGACTTCCGCGTCACGCTCGCCGGCGGCGAGGTGATCGAGGCGGGCGCGGTGATCATGGCGACCGGCTTCCAGCACTTCGATCCCGGGCGGGCGCGCCAGATGTACAACTACTACCAGTACCCGGACGTGCTCACGATCCAGGACCTCGAGGCCCAGCTCAAGCGCGGCGAGGTGCTGGTGCCGTCGACCGGCAAGCCGCCGGAGCGGATCTGTTGGGTGCAGTGCGTCGGCTCGCGCGATCGCAACATCGGCAACGAGTGGTGCTCGAAGGTCTGCTGCGGCGTCGCCACCAAGCAGGCGACCGAGGTGCGCCAGATGGTGCCTTCCGCACGTGCGTACATCTTCTACATCGACATGCGCATGTACGGCTTCTGGGAGAGCGAGCTGTACTGGCCCGCCCAGGAGCAGCACCACGTCCAGTACGTGAAGGGTGTCATCACCGAGGTGCTTGAGCGCGGGACGCGGCTACTCGTGCGCGGCGAGGACACGACGATGGGACGCCCGCTCGAGGTCCCGATGGACATGGTCGTCCTCTCCGTCGGCATGGAGCCGTCGAAGGGAACGGCGCGGATGGCCGAGCTGCTCGGCGTCGCCCGCAACCGGCATGGCTTCGTCGATGCCGAGAAGGTGCCGCTCGACACCACCTCGACCTCGCGTCCCGGCGTGTTCGCGTGCGGCGCGGCGCTCGGGCCCGCGGACCTCGAGGACACGATCAGCTCGGCGGGAGCCGCGGCCGCGCGGGCGGTGGCGTTCCTGCAGGCACACGCTGTGACGGTGGGCTGAAGATGGCTGCCGCCCTTGCATCCGCGCGCAGCCCGATCGGCGTGCCCACGGTCGACGTGCCGGCCGCCAAAGAGGTGATCGAGCAGGTCAACGTCCAGCTCACCGTCCCCGAGCGCGGCGCGCTCGTCGATGAGCTGGCGGTCAAAGCCGACTCGATGCGCGCGTACCTGCGCGCGGAGGACCGCGACGCAGAGCGCGTCCGCGCAGCGCTCGCGCTGACCTTCGTCGGCCGTCGCGCGGCCCGCGAGCCGCTGCGACGTTGCGCCGACGCCGCGCTCTGCGAGCTGGTGACGCAGCTGCTCGACGAGTCTCGACCGTGGACGGATCGGTTCGAGCGTTTCTGCACTGGTATCCCGCTGACCACCGCGCTAGCCGCCGAGCTGGCTGGGGAGTTGCTGCACTTCACCGATCCCGAGCACTACTGGCTGTGGTCACGTTGGATCTGGAGCCCGGCGCACACGACCGGCGCCCTGCCGCTGCTGATCGGCGAGGAGTTCACGCTGCGGGCGGAGGGCACCGGCGCGACCTACGCAAGGGTCGGTGAGGCGACCCGCGCGCTCGATATCTCGCCCGAGGCGGGAGCGTTCCAGCTCGGTGGTGGCGGACGGCTGGGCACAGACGTGCTGCTGGCCTGCACCTACGCGGTCTACATGCGCACCGCGCTCGGGCTGAAGCTGACACAGGAGTTCACGACGATCGTGCCGCCGATGGCAGCGCTCGTGCGGCGGCTGCTGGGCACCTACACCACGGCCCCGGAAAAGGTCGGCTGAGCAATGCCAATCGGAGGTCAGAAACAGTCCCCAGTCGCTCACGAAGCGCCTTCGGCACTAGTCGACGGCTTCGAGCTGACCGCGAAGTGGAACCGCCAGTACGAGTCGCGGGTGATCGAGGATTACGACTGCGGGCCGCTGTTCGATCTGGCCGCTTTGCCGGGTGCCGAGTCGATCGAGTGGTGTTTCGGCTGCGGCAAGTGCGTGCCGGTGTGCCCGGTCGACCTGGTCGGCGAGTACGGCCCCCGCAAGCTGCACCGCAAGCTGCAGCTCGGCACGGACCTGCTCGACGATCCCGATCTGTGGCTGTGTACCACCTGCGGTAACTGCCTGCGCGTCTGCCCGAAGCTGGTCGACATGACGCAGATCATGCCGGCGGCGCGCGAGGCGGCGATCGACCAGGGCCGTGCGGTGCCCGACGAGCTGCAGCAGGCGCTGCACGCGACTGCGAAGTACGGGAACGTCATGGGCGCCTCGCCACGGCGTCGCAGCGCTTGGACCAAGACCGCTGGCGTCGCGGTTCGCGACCTGCAGCACGAGCCGGGAGCGGTTCGCTACCTGCTGCTGGTCGAGGACTATTGGTCCTATCACCCGCGCGGCAACGACGCGGCGCGCGCGCTGGCGCGCATCCTGCACCAGCTTGGTCTCGATTACGGGATCCTCGGCGCCGGCGAGCGGACGCTCGCAGACTCGCAGCGGCTCGCCGGCGAGAAGGGCCTGTTCGAGCTGATGATGGAGCAGCTCGTTCCGGAGCTCGAGCGCCAGGACTTCGAAGCGATCGTGACCGCTGACCCGCACGCGCTGAACGCGCTCCTGAAGGTGTATCCGGAGTACGGGCATCGCTTCACGGCGCTGCACTACACGCAACTGCTGGCGCCGCTAGTCGATCAGCTGTCGTTCACCACCCCGCTGAAGACGAAGGTGACGTTCCACGACCCCTGCTACCTCGGTCGCCAAAACGGTGAGTACGAGGCGCCGCGCCGACTCTTGCAGGCGATTCCGGGGCTCGAGCTGGTCGAGATGATGCGCAGCCGCGAGAACTCGTACTGCTGCGGTGGCGGTGGTGGCGGCATGTGGCTCGACGCGCACGTCGCCGGCCACACGCGGGAGCGGCTGGCGGAGCGGCGTGTGCGTGAGGCGGCACAGACCGGCGCCGACGTGCTCGCGGTCTGCTGCCCGTACGAGGTCTCGCGCTTCGAGGACGCGATCAAGTCGACGGGGCTCGAGGGGCAGCTGCAGGTTCGCGACATCGCCGAGCTGCTCGATGCCGCGCTCGGTGGCGCGGCAGCGGTTGCGCCCGAAACGTCGGCGGCGGTGTCGTGAGCGGCGTGCTGCGCGTGGTCGACGCCGGGCAGCTGAGCGCCGCGCGCTCACAGGCGCTCTACCACGGGCTCGCCGCGGCGATGGCGCCCGGCGATGATCCCGTGCTCGCTTTCAGCCGACCCGCTGAGCCGTATGTTTGCATCGGCTATCACCGGCGGCTCGAGGAGCTCGAGCTCGACACCTGCGCCAGGCTCGGCCTGCCGGTGCTGCGCCGCCAGATCGGCGGCGGTCCGGTCTACCTCGACACGGACCAGCTGTTCTTCGCGCTGGCGCTGCCGGCGAGCGACGCGCCAGCCGGTGTCGCGCGGATCTACGAGGAGTTGCTGACGCCCGCCGCGGCGGCGCTGCGCTCGCTCGGGATCGATGCCGCACTGGCCGGCGGCAGCGACATCGTCGCCGCCGGACGCAAGGTGTCGGGCACCGCCGGCGGGCAGATCGGCGACGGCGTCGTTGTCGTCGGCAACCTGATGTTCGTCTTCCCGCACGATGTGATGGTCTCGGTGCTGGCGCTGCCCGACGCGGCGATGCGAGCGGAGTGCCTGGCGTTGATGCGCGAGCATGTCGCGCCGCTGCCACAGCTGCGCGAAGCACCGCTGAAGCCCGTGCTGACGGCCGCCTACGCCCGCGCGTTCGCGCTGGAGCCGCGTGCTGACTGTCTCTCGCGCCGCGAGCGGGCAGCCGTCGACGGCTGGGAGGCGCGGCTGTGCGACCCGAGCTGGACACGGGGTCCGGAGCTACCGCCGCTGCCGCCGCGTCGCGCGGTGAAGATCCGCGATGGCGTCTGGTGTCGCGAGCGTGAGCGCGGAGAACTGGTCGGAGCGGGGGCTCGCTGAGCAATGGTCTCGATCGCGGGTTTCGAGCTCGACCTCTCACGCCGCTATGCCCCGGTTGAGGATCTCTGGCTGACCGAGGTGAGCGAAGGCGTGGTGCGGATCGGGCTCGACCCGCTCGGCGCGCAGAGCGCCGGCGACCTGATCGCGATCTCGTTCGCGGCGGTCGGCTCAGCGCTGACGGTCGGGGAGACGTTCGCGACGATCGAGGCGGCGAAGTTCGTCGGACCGTTGCGCACGCCGGTCGCCGGCACGGTCGCGGCCGTCAACGCGGACGCGCTGCGCGCGCCCGCGACGATCAGCGCCAGCCCGCTCGGTGTCTGGCTGGTGGAGCTGCGGGACGTACGACCGGAAGCGCTCGGCGCGCTGCTGTACGGCGAGCCGGCGGTCCGGCCGTGGTTCGAGACCGCGGTTGCGCGGGCGCGCAACGAGGGGGTGCTGGCCGAATGAGCGCCGTCTTCGAATCGACCGTCGAGCACACCGAGCGCACCGAGGGGATGCGCCAGCGGCTCGACCGCTTCGGCACTTCGATCGCGTTCTACGCGCCCGGGCTCAAGCGCTGGCAGTCGAGCGAGTGGGTCCCGGAGCGGGCCGACAGCTTCGTGCCGGTCTCGCTGACCGGCACCGCCTGTGCCCTGCACTGTGCCCACTGTGACACCCGGATGCTCGCGGGGATGGCGACGCTAGGCCCGCGGCGAGACCTGTTCGCGACAGCGCAGCGGCTGCACGCCCGCGGAGTCGAGGGGCTACTCGTCACCGGCGGCGCGAACCGCACCGGCAGCGTGCCGCTGGCGCCGCACCTCGACGCGATCGCGCGGATCCGTGAGCAGCTTGGGATGCGCGTGGCGGTACACACCGGCGTCGTCACCGATCGAGTCGCGCAGGGGCTCGCGCGGGCCGGCGCCGATGCGGCGATGGTCGACGTGATCGGCGCGCGCGAGACGCTGCGCGACGTCTACCACCTCGAGCTGACGCCGGCCGACGTCGAGCGCTCGCTGTCGCTGCTCACGGGTCGGGGCCTGGCGGTCATCCCGCACATCGTGCTCGGGCTTCACTGGGGGCGGCTGCTGGGCGAATGGGACGCGCTCGAGATCGTCGCGCGCCAGTCGATCACGGCGCTCGTGCTCGTGGTCCTGACGCCGTTGCCGGGCACGCCGATGGCGCAAGTCACGCCGCCGTCGCTGGCCGCCGTGACGGAGTTCTTCGCGCGCGCACGCGCACGCCTGCCCGAGACCCCGATCCTGCTCGGCTGCGCCCGCCCGCCGGGGGCCTATAAGCAGGCGGTCGATCGCGCCGCGATCGACCATGGCCTCAACGGGATCGCCTATCCGGCCGATGGCGCGATCGACTACGCGCGCGCGACGGGGCTCGAGCCGGTGTTCCACGAGCAGTGCTGCGCGATCGGATGGGCGCCGCGATGAGCGCTTGGCGGCTGCTGATCGAAGATGGTGTTGGCGGCGTCGCCGGACTCGCGACGGACGACGCGCTGATGCTCCACTACGGCCGCGAGGATGCTGCGACGCCGTGGGAGGCCACGCTACGGCTGTACACCTACCGTGCGCACAGCGTGAACGTCGGTCGCTATCAGATGCTCGCGGCCGAGGTCGACACGGCCGCGTGCCGGCGGCTCGGGATCGACGTCGCCCGCCGGCCAACCGGCGGCGGCGCGATCATCATGGGACCGCGCCAGCTCGGTATCGCGATCACGACGCGCGCGCCGGCCGATCTGCACCCGGGTCAGGTACTACGCCGCTACGGCCAGAGGATCCTCGTGGGCCTGCGGAGCCTCGGCGTCGATGCCCGGCTACGCGGTAAGAACGACCTCGAGGTCGGCGCCCGGAAGATCGCGGGTCTCGGCTTGTACGCCGATGACCGCGGTGCGCTGCTGTTCCACGCCAGCGTGCTTGCGGGGATCGACATTCCGCTGATGCTCTCCGTGTTGCGGATCCCCGGCGCGAAGCTCGCCGATAAGGGGATCACGCGCGTGCAGGAGCGGCTGACGACCGTCTCGCGGGAGCTCGGGCGCGAGCTTAACGGCGTCGATCTGCGCGACGCGATCGCGGCGGGCTTTCAGCAGACGCTCGGCGTCTCGCTGCAGCGCGCGGAGCTCGACACGGCGGAACGTGCGCGCGCCACCGAGCTCAGCGAGCTCTACGGCTCCACGGAGTGGCTCGCGGATCGGCAAGTCGAGGGCGATACGCGCGGCGACTCGTTGCTGCGCACTCCGTCCGGACTGATCCGCATCTACACCGGTCTGCAGGGGACGGCCCTGTCCTCAGTGATGCTCACCGGCGACTACTCGACGCCGCCGCCGGCACTGCTCTCGCTCGAGGCGGCGCTGCGCTGGTGCAGCGCCGACCCGCAGCGGATCCTCGAGATCACGCGCCGCGAACTGGCCGCCGATGGCGGCCTGCTGGGCAGCAGCGCCGACGCGGTCGCGGCTGCGATCTGGCAAGCGGCGCGCGGCGCGCTGAGCGAGGTGCCCGCGTGAGCGTGACGCGCGAGAGCCCCGACGTGACGCGCGAGAGCCCCGACTGGGTGCGGATCTCATACGCGAGCGCGCTCGCGCTGAGGCTCGTGTCCGGCCGCTTCCGGCACTCGCTGAGCTTCGGCGGGATCAACGTCCTGACCACTTACGAGCAGACCTGCCTGTCGGACTGCGGCTACTGCGGGCTGGCCCGCAGCCGCCCGGTCGCAGGCGAGTCCGAGCGCTCGTTCATCCGCGTGCAGTGGCCGCTGCTCGCCACCGACGAGCTGTGCGAGCGCCTGGCCCGCTACGAGGAAAGGCTCACGCGGCTGTGCATCTCGATGGTGACGCACGGGCGCGCGTTCGCCGACACGCTCGAGCTGACCCGGCGCCTGCACGCGAGTGTGCGGACGCCACTGTCGGTGCTGATCGCGCCGCCGCTGGTGGGCGAGGCCCGGCTGCAGGCGCTGCATGACGCGGGCACGGACATGATCGGGATCGGGCTCGACGCCGTCACCGAAGCGCTGTTCTTCGCGCTGCGAGGCGACGTCCCGCACGGCTCCCTGCGCTGGGACCGCTACTGGGAGACCATCGACGCGGCCCGGCGCGTGTTCGGTCCTTGGCGGGTGAACTGCCACACGCTGGTCGGCATCGGCGAAACCGACGCCGAGCTGGTGCAGTGCTTCGAGACGCTGCTCGCGTGTCAGGTCTACGCCTACCTGTTCTGCTTCAACCCGGAGCCGGACTCGCGCATGGCGGCGCAGCCGGGGCCGTCGCAGCGGCGCTGGCGCCGGATCCAGCTCGTCAAGTTCCTGCTCGAGGAGCGCGGACTGCCCCGCGAGGCGCTGCGCTTCGACGACGACGGCGGGATCGCCGCGATTCAGGCACCGCTTGCGCTGATCGACGAGGTGATCGCGGACGGGTATGCCTTCATGACGGGCGGCTGCCCCGCCGCCGCCGGCACACCCGGCTGCACCCGGCCGATGGGCAGCTGGCGTGCCGCCGAGACACCCCGGGACTTCCCCTGGCGGCCCGACAGCGCCGAGCTCGCGCAGATCCGCGTAGAGCTCGAGCTCGACGGCCTGATCCAGCCAGGGGCGTGGCCGCGCCGGGATCCAGCGCTGTGCGCGCCGCCGGTGGCGGGACGTGCCGCAGACACCACAGGAGGTAGCTGATGAAGATCGCGGTTGTGCTCAGACAGACCGTCGACCTCGTCGAGGAGCTTGAGCTGAGCGAGGACGAGACCGACATCGAACGCGAGTACCTGGCGCTGAAGCTCAGCGAGTGGGACGAGCAGGCGCTTGAAGAGGCGCTGCTGCTGGCGGAGGAGACGGGTGGCGAGGTGAGCGTCGTCGCGCTCGACGAGCCGGATGTCGAGCAGACCCTCTACACCGCGCTCGCGAAGGGCGCTGCCCACGCGGTCAAGTTGACGGGTCTGCCGGACGAGCTGCGCTGGAGCGGCCCGCGCGCGGCGATCCTCGCCGAGCAGCTGCGCGATCAGTTCGATTTGGTGCTCACCGGTGTCCAGACGACCGAGGATCTCGACGGCCAGATCAGCGGCCTGCTGGCTGGGCGGCTGGGGCTGCCGCATGTCGCGGCGGTGGTCGCCGCTCACGCTGACGACGACGGCCGCACGGTCAGGGTCGAGCAGGAGCTGGCCGGCGGCGTCATCCACGAGCTCGCTGTCGAGCTGCCGGCGGTCATCGGGGTGCAGAGCGCGCGCCGCCCGCCCCGCTATGTGCCGATCTCTCGGATCCGCGCCGCGATCTCCGCGGGCGGGATCGAAGCGGTTCCGGCGCCGGTCGTGCCCGCCGAGACGATCAACGTCCGCCGCCTGTTCACGCCACGGTCGAGCAGCCAGGCCGAGATGCTCACCGGCGACGCGGATGCGGTCGCGGAGCGCCTCGCCGCGATCCTCGCCGAACATGAAATCGTCAGCCGGACCGGAGGTGCAGCATGAGCAAAGACGTATTCGTGCTGATCGAGCACCACGACGGTGCCGTCACCGAGGCGACGCATGAGCTGCTCGCCAGTGCGCGCTCGCTGGCTGCGGCGACCGGGGGCCGCGCCGTCGCCTGCCTGCTCGGTCAGGACGCACGCCCCCTCGCCGAAGGGCTGGCCGCCGACGCCGTGCTGCTGGAGCAGGACGACGCGCTTGCTGCGTTCGTCCCCGAGGCCTACGTCGCTGCGCTCGCGGCGCTGATTGCGACGCACGACCCGCGGCTGCTGCTGATCACCAACAGCACCGTCGGAATCGACGTCGCCGCGCCGCTGGCGGTCCGCAGCGGCCGGCCGCTGATCGCCTACTGCGAGGCGCTTGCGCTCGAGGGCGACACGCTGGTCGCTACCAGCCATGTCTACGGCGGCAGGCTGCGCGCCGAGATCGAGCTGCGCGGCCCGGCGATCGTGACGGTGGTCGGTGCCGGGCTCGCCGTAGCGCGCGGTGACGGCGAACCGCTGCCGGCACCAGCGGCCGCGGCGGCGCCGGCGATCGAGCTGGTGCCCGCGCCTGATCTCAGCGGCCTGCGCACGCGCTTCATCGCCCGCCGCGAGCCTGACGACGGCGACGTCGACATCACCCGTGAGGATGTGCTCGTGTCGGTCGGTCGCGGGATCGACGGCGCCGAAAACATCGAGCTCGCGCAGGAGCTCGCCGACGCGCTCGGTGGCGCGGTCAGCGGCTCGCGACCGGTGATCGACGCCGGCTGGCTGCCGAAGACCCGCCAGGTCGGCAAGTCCGGTAAGCGGGTCAAGCCACGCCTTTACCTGGCTTGCGGCATCTCGGGCGCGCCGGAGCATCTCGAGGGGCTCGCGGGCCCCGAGCTCCTGGTTGCGATCAACACCGACCCAAACGCCCCGATCTTCGACGTGGCGGACTACGGCACGACTGAGGACCTGTTCGACGTGCTGCCGGCACTCGTCGAGGCGTTACAGACGGCGGGCGCGTGAATCAGCCACTGTTCGTAGTCGTTTTCGTCATCGCGCTGCTGGCGTTCGTCTGGACGCTCGCGGGGCGGATGCGCCTGCTCGTAAACGCGCGGCCAGCGGGCCGCGCGCATCAACTCGGGGCGCGGGCGCGACGGCTGGCGGTCGAGGGTCTCGGTCAGCGCCGGTTGCTGCGCGGCGAACAGCCCGCCGGGATCATGCACGCGCTGATCTTCTGGGGCTTTCTGGTGCTGCTGCTGCAGATCATCACGCAGTTCGGCAGGGCCGTGAGCAGCGGCTGGAACATTCCCGGCTTCGGTCCCGGACAGCCACTCGGACCGCCTTTCTTCCTATTGCGCGACCTGGCCGAGGCGGCCGTCAGCGTGGCCGCCGTCTACATGCTCTACCGGCGGCTGATCGCGCACACGCCGCGGCTGTTAGGCTTCACCGGCGCCGAGGATCGCTACCGCGCGCAGTCGCACCGGGAGGGCGTGCTGATCCTGGTCATGATCTTGGTGATCATGGTCGGGGGCCTCGTCGCCGATGGCGGGCGCCTCGTCGCCGAGAGCATCCACGGTCAGGAGCGCGCGTTCGCGCCGCTGACCGCGCTGGTTGCCGACGCGCTGAGCGGCCTTGGCCGGCGCGGGGCCTGCATCGTCGGTGAGGTCGGCTGGTGGGTGCATTGCCTGACCGTGCTGCTGTTCCTGGAACTGCTGCCGCGCTCGAAGCACTTCCACATCATCACGGCGCTGCCGAACGTGTTCTTCGCGAAGATCGCGCCCGCTGGCGCGATCCCGGCAGCCGTGCTGGAGTCGCCGGTACTGGTGTCGGGGCGACCGCCGGGCGTTACCACCGCCGCGGATCTGAGCTGGAAGCAGGTGCTTGATGCCTTCTCCTGCACCGAGTGCGGGCGTTGCAGCGCGGTCTGCCCGGCGACGGCGTCGGGCGCGCCGCTGGCGCCGCGCCAGCTGATCCTCGACATTCGCGACAGCCTCTACGGGCGCAAGCCGGTAGGCGTCGGCAGCGCGCTTGCGGCGGTGGACGCCGGTGGCACCAGTGCGCTCGCGGCGGCGAACTCCGGTGGCACCGCGGCCCTGGCGACCGACGCGGCCCTGGCGACCGACGCGGCCCTGGTGGACGACGCGGTGCTCTGGTCGTGTACGACCTGCTCGGCGTGCATGGAGGCTTGCCCGGTCGGGATCGAGCACGTGTCGACGATCGTCGAGCTGCGCCGCAGCCTGGTCGACCGCGGCCATGTCGAGCCGTTGCTGCAGGCAACGCTGGAGCGGATGACGACGCAGGGCAACGCCTACGGGAAGTCGGCACGGATGCGCCCGCGCTGGACCCGGGGCCTCGACTTCAAGATCCCCGACGCGCGCAAGCAGCCGGTCGATTACCTGTGGTTCGTCGGCGACGTCGCGTCGTTCGATGAGCGTGCCCAGGCCAGCTCGCGGCGACTGGCGCGGATCCTGCGCGGCGCTGGCGTCTCGTTCGGGATCCTCTACGACGGCGAGCGTAACGCCGGTAACGACGTGCGCCGTGTTGGCGAGGAAGGACTGTTCGAGCTGCTTGTCGAGCATAACCTCGCCGCCTTCGCCGGTGCGCAGTTCAAGGCGATCTTCACCACCGATCCGCATTCTTTAAATACGCTGCGCAACGAATACCCGGCATACGGGTTAAGTGTATCCGTGCAGCACTATACGGAGCTACTTACATCGCTAGTCGCCGACGGATCGGTGACCTTGCACCCGGCGTTGCACGGCCTGCGCGTAACCTACCACGACCCGTGTTACCTGGGGCGTTATAACCATGTTACCGAAGCTCCGCGCACACTCATCGCCGCGACCGGTGCCGAGCTCGTCGAGATGCCCCGGCATGGTGCTGACACCTTCTGCTGCGGCGCCGGCGGCGGCCGCATCTGGATGGACGACTCCGGGCTCGTGGAGCGGCCCAGCGAGCAGCGCATCCGCGAGGCGCAGCAGCTCGGCGAGCTCGACCGCTTCGTCGTCAGCTGCCCGAAGGACCTGGCGATGTACAGCGACGCAGCGGCCACGCTCGGCGCCCACTTCCAGGTAACCGAGCTGACCACCCTGCTCGAGGAGGCAATCAGCGAGCCATGAGCACTGTCTGTGGGTTTGAGATTCCAGATGAGCTTTATTACCTAATCGAGAAGCACGTCTGGGCGCGGACTGAGGACGACCTGGTCGTCGTCGGCATGACCGCGGTCGCCCAGAGCCTCGCGGGGAGCATCGTCGCGGTCACGACCAAGCGCGTCGGACGGACGCTACAGCGCGGTAAGAGCATCGGCACCGTCGAAAGCGCGAAGTGGGTCGGACCTGTTCCGGCGCCCGTCAGCGGTGAGATCGCGGCCGTCAACGAGGCGCTCAGTGCCGATCCGAAGCTGCTGAACCGCGACCCCTACGGCGACGGCTGGGTGGCGAAGCTGAGGCCGACCGGCTGGGAGACCGAGTCCGCGGACTTGCTGACCGGCCCTGCCGCGATCGCCGCCTACGAAACATTTCTGCTGAGTCAGGGACTCTCCTGCGAGAAGTGACACACACCACGAAAGGAACGTCGATGGTCAACGATGACACGCATCTGGCGCTCGGCGAGCTCGCCGCGCGGCAGCTCACCAACGCTCAGAAGACCGCGCCGACGATGCAGTCGATCACGCCGCGGTGGCTCACGCAACTGCTCCCCTGGATACCGGTGGAAGCCGGTGTCTACAGGCTCAACAAGGTTCAGGACGAGTCGCGCGTACTGACGGCGACCTCGCTTCCGGACGACCACTCCGAGCTGCCCGAGACCTTCGTCGACTACGAGGACGCGCCGCGCGAATACGTCCTTGGCTCGGTCACGACCGTCGTCGACGTCCACACCCGCGTCGCCGACCTCTACAGCCATCCCTTCGATCAGACCAAGGAGCAGTTGCGCCTCGCGGTCGAGACGATCAGAGAAAGCCAGGAGCACGAGCTCCTGCACAACGCCGACTACGGCCTGCTGAACAACGTCAGCGCCGCGCAAACGCTCAACACGCTGACGGGACCGCCGACGCCTGACGACCTCGACGAGCTGATCACCCGTGTCTGGAAGCAGCCGGCCTTCTTCCTCGCGCATCCGCGGACGATCGCGGCCTTCGGCCGGGAAGCGACCCGACGCGGCGTGCCGCCGGCAACCACCACGTTGTTCGGCTCGTCGTTCCTCACCTGGCGCGGGATCCCGATCGTGCCGTCGAACAAGTTCGAAATTAAGGACGGGACCACCCAGATCCTGCTGGTGCGCACCGGTGAGAGCCGGCAGGGCGTCGTCGGTCTCTACCAGCCGTGTCCGTCCGGCGACCAGGGCCTCGGGCTATCGGTGAAGTTCATGGGGATCAACCGCAAAGCGATCGCCTCCTACCTGGTCTCGCTCTACAGCTCGCTGGCGGTCCTGGCCGATGACGCCGTCGCCATGCTGGAGGGCGTCGAGGTCACCAAGTACCACGCATACGACAATGCCTACCGGAGCTGAGCACATGGCGGAGCTCGACGCGACGGAGCTCCAGCGACAAGTCAACGGGATCTTCCGTGAGCTGACTAGTATCCCGGCCGGGCCGCCGCTGCCGACCACCGCCCAGTCGTCGGTACGCTCGCCGCTCGAGCCGTCGGACCCAAACGGTGCCGGCTACTACTTCCTGCGGGAAGCGTCGCTCAGCGACCAACCGGCTGCGGTGCCGGAGGGTGCCGACGCGCCGGCGCCGGGCTCGGTGCCGCAACAGGTGGGGAGCCCGTCCGCCTTCGACCCCGAAAGCGTGCGCCGCGACTTCCCGGCGCTGGCCGAGCGTGTGCACGGCCACCGGCTGGTCTGGCTCGATAACAGTGCGACGACGCACAAGCCGGAGCAGGTCATCCAGCGCATCGCGGAGTTCTACCGGCACGAGAACTCGAACGTGCATCGCGGCGCGCACGAACTTGGGGAGCGCGCGACCGACGCCTACGAGCACGCCCGCGCGCAGACCGCCCAGTTCCTGGGCGCCGGCAGCAGCGACGAGATCGTCTTCGTCCGCGGCACGACCGAGGCGATCAACCTCGTTGCCCAGTCGTGGGGACGCGCGAACGTCGGTGCCGGCGACGAGATCTTGATCTCGTGCCTCGAGCACCATGCGAACATCGTTCCCTGGCAGCGGCTCTGCCAGGAGACGGGCGCGCAGCTGCGTGTCGCTCCGGTCGATGACAGCGGGCAGATCCTGCTTGAGGACTACGACCGGCTGCTCTCCGATCGCACCCGGATCGTCGCCTTCGCCCACGTGTCGAACACGCTCGGCACGATCACGCCCGCGCGCGAGATGGTCGAGATGGCACATCGGCACGGTGCCCGCGTGCTGATCGACGGCGCGCAGGCGGTCTCGCACCTGCCCGTCGACGTCCAGTCACTTGACGCCGACTGGTACGCGCTCTCGGGGCACAAGGTCTTCGGGCCGACGGGCATCGGCGTGCTCTACGGGAAGCTCGACCTGCTGAACTCGATGGCGCCGTGGCAGAGCGGCGGCAGCATGATCCGCGACGTCACGTTCGAGCGCACCCTCTATCAGGACGCGCCTGCGCGCTTCGAGGCCGGCACCCCGAACATCGCCGACGCGGTCGGTCTCGGCGAGGCGTTCACTTATGTGGAGCGGCTCGGACGGGAGGCGATCGCCGCCTACGAGCGGCAGTTGCTCGACTACGCGATGCGCGAGCTGCTGCAGGTCCCGGGCCTCGAGCTGCTGGGCACGGCACGCGAGAAGGCTTCGGTGCTGTCGTTCGTGATCGACCCGTTCACGCCGGAGCAGCTCGGCCAGGCGCTCGACCGCGAGGGGATCGCGGTGCGCGCCGGGCACCACTGCGCGCAGCCGATCCTCCGGCGGTTCGGACGCGAAGGCACGGTGCGCGCGTCGCTGGCCATCTACAACACCCGTGATGACGTCGATGCGCTCGTCAGCGCGCTACGGCGAATCATCAGCGGTGGCGTCGGGCTGCTGGCGGGTGGTGCCGAGCCCACATGCGCGTGCTGAGTACGGCCAGCAGGGCGGCGCGACCTGAGCTAAAGCAAACACTCAAATTATGATCGGCTTTTCGTCTTTGCTGTCGGAACGGGGACGTTGAGGCCACGAGAAGCGTTTGAGCTGATGCCGGTTGGGCCGGCGGACGTCTCGAAGGTCGATCCGCGGGTCTCGCTGTTCGGTCGTCGGATCGCGCTGCCGTTGATGTGCTCACCGACGGGATATACGCGGATGATGCATCCGGACGGCGAGCTTGGTGTTGCGCGTGCGGCGGGCGCCGCTGGAATCCATCTCTCGAACCACGGAGGTCGGCAGCTGGATCGCGTGCGTGCTCGCCTTGCTGGACGCGGAGTTCCGTCGGGCCATGACGCTGCTCGGCGTCAGCTCAGTCGCGGAACTGAGGGCACGTGGCCCTGGGCTACTCCGCCGTCGGCCCGGCCACTGAGCTACTCCGACGTTCGTCCGGTCATTGAACCACCCAGTAGCCGCGCTTTGTGGCGTCGAGCGCTCAGGCCAGCCGCACAGCCAGCGCCAGGTAGAGGTCCCTAGCCCTGGCATCGAAGCTCAGCAACGGCAGGCCAGCCTCCCGGGCAGCGAGGCCGACTAGCCCGTCATAGACCTGGCCGCCGGTCGCGCCAGCTCGCACCAGCTCCGCCAGCGCCGACGCTGTGGCCATGCGCAACGTGACGCTGGCGGGGAAGTCGACGCCGATCACACGCTGTGCGTCAGCGGGGGCCAGACGAACTCCAGCCGGTAGCCGGGTCAGGACCGAAAAGGTCTCAAAGACTGCGTGCCCGGCCAGTCCCAACCGTCGCCCTGTGCTGGCCGCGCGCACAGCGGCATGGTGCTCGTGGTCTGGGAGCACCAGGGCGACCGCGGCGGAGGTGTCGAGCAGCAGCTCAGCGCTGGTCGCCAAGACGCAGCTCTCTGATCTCTGCGGTCGTCGGCACCTCTCCGCTGCCGGAGATCGTCAGCAGACCATCACTCTCGACCAACGTGCCACCCGCAACGGCCTCAACCCGCACGGCCGCGCCGTCGATGCTGACCTCCACCTTGCCGGCTCGCAGACCGATCTGATCGCGCAGTGCCGCGGGGATCACCAAACGTCCTGCCTTATCGATGGTCGCTCTCATGCCATTAAATGTACCATGCGACCTGCCGCGGAGCCTGGGCCCACGAGCTGGCGACCTGCCCCTCAGTTCAGAGCTTGGCCAGAGCCTGATCGAGATCTCAGAGGAGATCGTCGACCGGTGACACGGGGAGATCACATGCGCGATCGGCGACTGTGATAGACATCAAAGCCGAGCGGCTTTCCAATTTTAGGAGGTTTGGCCGATGCCATCCGCTACTTCCCGGGATCTCAAGCTGGATTCATTGCCGGCGCTCGCGCACGGAACACTTGATCTGATCGGCAACACGCCGCTGGTCGAAGTGACTCATCTGGACGCGGGCCGTTGCCGCCTGTTCGCGAAGCTCGAGAGCCAGAATCCCGGTGGCTCGATCAAGGACCGGCCGGCATTGCGCATGATCGAGGCCGCGGAGACCGACGGCCGGCTCAAGCCGGGTGGCGTGATCGTCGAGGCCACGGCGGGTAACACCGGCCTCGGCCTGGCGCTGGTCGCCACGCTGAAGGGCTACCGCCTGATCCTGGTGATCCCCGACAAGATGAGCCGCGAGAAGATCTCGACGCTGCGGGCCCTCGGCGCCGAGATCGTGCTGACGCGCTCCGACGTCGGCAAGGGCCACCCCGACTACTACCAGGACAAGGCCCTGCAGATCACGAAGGCGACGCCGGGAGCCTTCTTCGTCGACCAGTTCTCGAATCCCGTGAACCCTCTGACCCACGAGCAGTGGACGGCGCCGGAGATCTGGGAGCAGGCCGGCCACAAGGTTGATGCCGTGGTCGCCGGTATCGGCTCCGGCGGGACGCTGAGCGGCATCGCTCGTTTCTTCAAGCGCGTGGCGCCTCAGGTCGACATCGTGCTGGCGGATCCCGCCGGATCGGTGCTCGCCGACGTTGTCGAGGGGAAGCAGCCCCCGAAGGAGCCGGGCAGCTGGCTGGTGGAGGGCATCGGTGAGGACTTCGTGCCGCCGAACGCCGATCTGTCACTGGTCGACCGCGCCTACCGGGTCACCGACGCCGAGGGCGTCGCCGCCGCCCGCGAGCTGTTCCGCGCCGAAGCGCTGCTGGCCGGTTCCTCCACCGGCACGATCCTGGCGGCGGCGCTGCGCTACGCCCGCGAGCAGGAGACGCCGAAGAACGTGGTCTTCCTCGTGCCGGACACCGGCAACAAGTACCTCTCGAAGCTCTACAGCGACGAATGGGTCCGTGACCAGGGACTTGCCCAGCGCACCGCCTACGGTGACATCCGCGACCTGATCGCCCGGCCTGCGGCCGAGGGCACGACGGTCGTGGTGGCGCCCGACGATACGCTCGAGGTCGCCTACCAGCGCCTGAAGCTCTACGACCTCTCGCAGCTGCCCGTGGTCGAGAACGGGCGCGTGGTCGGGATCCTCGACGAGTCCGACCTGCTCAGTGCCGTGCTCGGCGGCGCCGCGGCCTTCAGCCATCCGGTGAGTGCGGCGATGACAGGCGCGGTCGAGACGGTCGCGACCGCCGCTACCGTCGATGACCTGATCGAAGTGTTCCATCGCGACCATGTCGTGGTGGTGGTCGACGACGACGAGCGGCTGCTCGGCCTGATCACCCGCATCGATCTGCTCAACCATCTGCGGCGAAAGGTTCAGTGACCACATGAGCGAGACGACTGTATGAGCGAGACGACCGATCCGGCGGGTCGCGGCAAGCACGGCTTCGCCACCCGCGCGGTTCACGCCGGCACCACGCCCGACCCGACCACCGGCGCCGTGATGACGCCGATCTACGCCACCTCGACGTTCCAGCAGCAGAGCCCCGGCGTTCACAAGGGCTGGGAGTACTCGCGGACCGGCAACCCCACGCGTGCCGCGTTGGAGACCGCTGTCGCCGAGCTTGAGGGCGGGGCTCGCGGCTTTGCGTTCGCGTCGGGCCTGGCCGCCGCGGCGACGATCCTCGACCTCTTGCCGGCCGGCTCGCACATTATCTCGGCCACCGACGTCTACGGCGGCACGTATCGGCTGTTCGACGGCGTCCGCAGGACGGCGGCCGGGCAGGAGACCACCTACGTCGACGCCTCCGACCTCGACGCGGTCGAGGCGGCGATCCGTCCGAACACGCGCCTTTTGTGGGTGGAGACGCCGGGGAACCCGCTGCTGGTCCTCGGCGACCTCGAGCGGCTCGCCGAGATCGGCCGCCGGCACGGTCTCTTGACCGTCACCGACAACACGCTGGCCTCGCCGCGGCTGCAGTTGCCGCTGTCGTTCGGCTTCGACATGGTGATGCACTCGGCGACGAAGTACCTGAACGGCCACTCGGACGCGGTCGCGGGCGTGGTCGTCACGCGCGAGCACGGTGAGCTCGCCGATCGCCTCGAGTTCCTCCAGAACGCGGTCGGTGCGATCCTCGATCCGTTCCCGAGCTACTTGGTGCTGCGCGGCATCAAGACGCTGGAGCTGCGCGTCGATCGTCATGCCGCCAACGCTCAGGCAGTGGCGGAGGGGCTGGTCGGGGCGCCCGGTGTACGCAAGGTGGTCTATCCGGGCTTGCCCGATCATCCTCAGCACGAGCTCGCCAAGCGGCAGATGCGCGCCTTCGGCGGTCTGGTCGCCGTCTACCTAGATGCGGATCAGACGGCCACCGAGCGCTTCCTCTCCTCGCTGGAGGTGTTCACGCTGGCCGAGAGCCTCGGCGGCGTCGAGAGCCTCGCCGGCTTCCCGTGGGCGATGAGTCACGGCGGTGTTCCGGAGGATGTGCGTCTGGCCCGCGGCATCACCCCGAACCTGATCCGGCTGTCGGTCGGCATCGAGGACCCGGTCGATCTGACCGCCGACCTGCACCAGGCGCTCGGGCGGCTCTAGCCTCGATCGCGGCAGGCGCGGACGTCAAGCGCTGGCGGCTTCCTAAGCCGGCGGCGGGCCCGCTGGCCCGCCGCCACCGGATTGGGCTGCCTCAGCGACTCGCGGATTGCCCGGCGCCAAGCCATGCAACCAGCGCGGACCGGGAGAAGCGCCACTCATCGCCGATGCGGCGCCCGGGAAGCTCCCCATTTGCTGCGGCGGTTTGCAGATGGTCTTCGTCAAGTCGGAGCAGGGCAGACGCCTCAGCGAGTGTCATGATCTCCGGCGCGTCCTCGCGCAGGGTGATGCGTCCGACGGCGAGCTGGTCATCGTCCAGATGCTCCCTTACCGCATCGCTTACGAGCTGCCGCTTGCTCTTACCGGTTGCTGCCGCCGCTGCATCGAGACGCTGGGCATCAGCGTTCGGCAAGCGGACGTAGAGGGGTGTGAAGTCGCTAGCCATGCGCTTAAGATATCACTAGATATCGCTAGCTATCATCGCACCATGAACCTATTCAACCCACGGTGGGATGGCGAGGTTGAGCTGCCCGGTGGCACGAGGGCGCGGGCGGTCCAGCTCGCTCGTCATGCAGGGGCAAGCCGTCTCGGGGCCACGCTCTACGAGCTGGATGAGGGCGCGGCGGTCTCGCCGTTGCACTTCCACCACCGCAACGAGGAACTGCTGTTCGTGATCAGCGGGGCGCCCACGCTACGCGGCGCCAACGGTGCGGGGCGCGAGCTCGCGCCCGGCGAGGTGGTTTCGTTCTTACCGGGGAGAGGTGGAACGCACCAGTTGGTAAATCACACCGATCGGCCGACCCGTGTGCTGCTCTGTTCCACGAACGACCTCCCAGAGATCGCGGAGCAGGTGGAGACGGGCTTGCTGGTTCTCCTGACCGAGGACGGCGGCCGGCTCGTGTCGAAGGACGACGGTCAGATACTCCGGCAGCCTGGCTGACCGCGGGCTGGACATCGGACCGGACACGTCCAAGTCGCCTGCGAAGCTTCGGGAGCTGGAGCCGCGGAAACGTCAGTAGCGCCAGGGTCTGCATGTCACAAGGAGAGTGCAATGTCGAAATTGAAAGCGATCGCCGCGGTGCCGGCGTTATATCGCAAGCATTTCGAGGATCGCCGCCGTGAGCGGCAGTTCCTTAGCAGCAGCTCATTCTTTCTTACCTTCGCGACGGTGCGGGTCATCACCCATGCGATTCGCGCCAACGTCGGGCCCTTCCGAAACATCACGCCGGGTGGGCGTCACATCCATCACATGACCTTCGGGATTACGGGGCTCCTGGTGGTGGGCTATCTGTGGATGCTCGAGCTGGGGACCGGCAGCGGTTCGCGCGGCGCTTCCCGAGCGACGTCGCTTACCTTTGGCGTTGGGGCGGCTTTGACGCTCGACGAGTTCGCGCTGTGGCTCAATCTCCAAGACGACTACTGGACTGAGCAGGGCCGGGAGAGCATCGACGCCGTTATCTTGTTCGGCTCGTTGCTTAGCGCCGGCGTGTTCGCAAAGGACTTCTCAGCTGAGCTCCGCCAGCTGGTCCGCGCCCTGTAACGGGCGCTACCGATCCAACCGCTCGCGCGCCGTGCATGTTTGGTCATCAGCATCGCTAGCAGTTGGGGCACCGGCTGGCTAGAGTGCGGCGAAGGATGAGCGGCACGACGGATTCGACCCTGGCCGAGCTTCTGCAACGGCATCTGCCGTTGCTGCGCTACGACTCGCAGGAGCCGTACTTCGCCGACTCGGCGGCTGAGTGGACCGACAACCCGGGTAACCAGCTACGGCACGCCGACGGCACGGTGATTGCCGGCGCGACCCCGGCAGCCGGCGGCAAGCAGCTCTCGCTGGGGTTCCTCGGCCCGATGAAGTACGGGGATGGTGAGGCGGTGAGCGCGAGTGATCTGATTGCCGATCCGAGCCACGACTACGTCGTCCAGGCGCAGGCGTTGCACGCGCGGCCCAGCTACGCGAACCGGATCTACGGTCACTGGGCGACCGGCTCGGACGGCCGGATCTGGCTCGCGTACTGGTTCTTCTACTTCTACAACGACTACAACCTGATCGGCGACATCGTCAAGGCGGGCCTGCACGAGGGCGACTGGGAGATGATCCAGCTCCGGTTGGACGTGAGCGGCCAGGTGCCGGATCTCGCCGTCTACGCCCAGCACACCCACGCCGAGGCGCGCGATTGGGGACAGGTCGAGCAGGTTGGCGCCCAACCAGTGGTCTATCCCGCCCGTGGCTCGCACGCGTCCTACTTCAACGCCGGTGTCTTCGATCTCGGCGTCGACTGGACCGGCGTCTGGTTCGACCACGCCGACGGCAAGCGCCCCGGTCCGCCGCTGGTGCTTGAGATCGTGAGCGACGGCGATCCCGCGTATGCGTGGGCGACCTGGCCGGGCACGTGGGGAGGGACACAACCGAAACCGGGTCTTGATCGGCCGCTGGAAGATTCGAGCCCGCGTGGCCCCGGCGGTCACGCGCAGTGGCGCGATCCCGTGAAGTTGGAGGACACCGTCAAGCACCTGCCGCCGCTGACTGCGGAGACCCTGCGCACGTTGCCAGCCGCGCCGTCCGTGACCATCAGCCGAGACGGGGCCAGTCTCCGGATTCAATATGTCGCCGCGGCCGGCGCCATCGCGGCGCTGGTCGTTGCCGTCAGCTCCGCGGGAGAGCGACTCCCATCAGCCACCTTCCGCATGCCTGTCACCGCGCCGCGCGGAACCGTCGAGATCCCCGCGGGCCTGCGCAGCGACCGTCGCTACGACGTCCACGTCAGCGTTGCGACCAGCGACGGCAGGACCTCCGCCAGCAGCACGCTAGAGCTGGCGCAGGCGCAGTAGGAGGAGATGCCGGCTTGGTGGCAGATCGGCTTGCGCAGCCGGCTCCGCCAGTCAGCTCGGCTTTCAGAGCGCTCAGCTCGGAGGACCTACGAGGCGTCGGTGATCATCTTCAGCAGATCGGCGCGAGTGTATCCCTGCTCGCGTGCGAGGCTGGTGAGCTCGGCGACCTTACTGCGAATCGCGCTTTCGGCTGGTGTGCCGACGACCCGGATGCCGCGTCGCGGTCGCATCTCCAGTAGACCCTCATCACGTAGCGTCCGCAGTGCCCGCAGCACTGTGTTCGTGTTGACGCCCATTACGGCCGCCAGGTGACGCGCAGGCGGCAGCCGCTCACCCGGCTTGGCTTCGCCATCGGCGATTGCCTGGCGAATCTGAGTCGCCACCTGCTCGTGGAGTGGGGCGGCATCGTCGCGATCGACATTGACATCTATCAATGTACCATCTAGACTAGCACATTACTCTGGTGTCTCAGGCCATCAAGCCGCCTGCCGATGCCGATGAGCCGGCCGAGACCAAGCTCCAGCCGAACGCTGGCGAAGTCGATATCGATATCGATATCGCAGATACTGACCGTCACGACCTTGCTCACGAACGCAGCCGGAGCGCCGACCGGCCCAGTAACCGGGTCAATTCATCCTTGATGACCGGAGCCAGCGACTTCGCATATGTCGCTGTGAGGTGAGACCCGTCGCGGTAGACGAGATCATGGCCGATGACGGCGGGGCAAGTGTTGCGATTGCACATGTAATCGGACATGTCGAGGTAGTGGGCCTTGGCGCTCTTCGCTGCCTGCTTCTCGGCGCGCTGCAGCGCCGGGGGAAGGCTCCTGGTTCGCTTCAGATCACAGGCCGCGGCGTTGGCGAGGTGCGCGGACAGACAGCTCGAGGGGGCGATGCCCGGCAGCGGCGTAGCACCGATCAAGACGGTCTTCGACCGCTTCGGAAGCTTTGCGAGCAGAGCCTTCGAAGCCTTCTGCCACGCCGCCGCGCTCGGATAGCCTCCGCCCGCTATGGGTAGCTCCGGATCGCTGCTGACGATGATCGCGGCAGGCGGCGCGGCCTTGAGCGCCGTGATGACGCTGCCGCGCCAGACCGGGCAAGTGGGGTAGGGCACGTTACTGGGAGTCGCGGTGAACAGCACGTTGATCTCTGCCGACGGGCATCCGCTCTTCGTGTAGGAGACGAGCCTGATCCTGCCCGCCTTGGCCAAGGCGTCGAGTGCGGGGAACCATTGGGCGGCGTGAGAGTCGCCGAACAGCGCTACCTCCGGCGCGCGGCGACTTGGACCGAAGCTGCAGTGCTTGGCGATCGCTGGCTGGCCGAAGCCGAGATGGCATCCGTCTCTGTACACCAAGGGGACGTCATTAGCTGCCTGCGCTAACGACGGCGTTAGGTTCCTCGGCACGACGGTAGATGGCTTCGGGTGCTTGGCCAGAGCTGCCGAGACGAGCACGACGTTTGTCGTAAGCGGTGCGCGCGCGGCGTAGGCTGCGCCTGCGGTCGCCATGAGGACCAGGCCGGCGGAGCCCGCCAGGGCGCCGACCAGGGTGGTGCGCGGTCTGGCGCTGCTGAGCTTGCGGTTACGGCGCACAGGGTTCTCCACGAAGCGATAGATGAGCCATGCGATCGGGACGCCGATCAGAACCAGGAGAACCTGATCGCTCACTGGCAGCGGATTCCCCAAGCCTACGTGAGCCTGCGTGATTGTGAGTAGCGGCCAGTGGACCAGATAGAGCGAGTACGAGATCTCGCCGATGAACACGGCCGGGCCGATCGAAAGCAGCCGCGCCGGTCCCCATCTGCTCGCACTGGCCCCGCCCAGGATCACCGTTGCGGTACCTGCCACGGGGAGAACCGCGCTATAGCCTGGGAATTCCGTGCTGCTGGTGAATAGGAAGATCGCTGCTGCAACTGCTGCAAGCCCCGCCCAGGCGATTCCCGCTCCCACTGGTGCGGGGAGCCTGCGCTGGCCGCTCAACGCCAAAGCGACAAGCCCGCCGGACGCGAACTCCCATGCCCGGAAGGGGAGCATGAAGAAGGCCATCGGCTCGTCCGTGGTCGTCGCGTGAATGCCGGCTGCCAGTGAAAGGACCGCGACGATCGCAAGCACGATGCCGAGAACCAGTCGTCGGCGCCGCGACAGGAAGTAGACCACGACGATCAGCAGCGGCCACACGAGGTAGAACTGCTCCTCGACTCCCAACGACCAGAAATGCTGGTAAAGCGACGGAGCCGCAGTCTGATTGAGGTAGTTCGTGCCGCGTACTGCGAACAGCACGTTCGGGAAGTAGAGCGCCGTGGCCATCGCGTCGACTGCGACGGTGCGCAGCTCGGTCGGGGGTACGAGCAGGACGGCTGCGGCCAAGGTGCCGAGGATCACGACGAAGGACGCGGGCAAGATCCGTCGTGCACGGCGAGCATAGAAGCGACCGAACGCCAGTCGACCGGTCGGAAGTATCTCGTGCAGCAACTGCGACGTGATCAAGAAGCCGGAGACCACGAAGAAGACATCGACCCCGACGAACCCGCCGGAAATCCACGGAACATTCGCGTGGTACAGCACGACGCTCGCAATGGCGATCGCGCGCAAGCCTTGGATATCCGGGCGCCAGCGCGCAGAACGATCTCGAGCAGTGGCAGAAGTCGAAGTCGACATTCTCAATCAGATTACTTCTCTTATGCGCGCCGGCCTCTGCATTGGCACGCCAAGTCCAAGCTTCCGCAGACGCTAGGTGAGCGCCGGGATCACGTCGGCGGCGAGGCGTTCGAGCTGCTGTGCGTCGTCGACAAGCGGGTTCAGCAGGATCAGCTCGGCGCCGGCGTCGGCAACCGCGCGGACACCGGCGACGCACTCCTCGGGCGTACCGGCGACCATGTAGTCGTCCCACCCGCTGCGACCGTAATGCCCGGTGAGCGCGCTCTCGAGCTGCTGGCGCGCGCGAGCTGAGTCGTCGTCGACGTGGACGTAGACGCGCTTGCCGATCGGGAACGTCTCTGGTGCCCGACTCTCAGCAACGAGTGCCTCACGCAGCAGCTTCACCTGCTCCGCGAAGCTGCCAACCGTCTGCGAGCCGGCGCCCATGAAGCCGTCACCGTGGCGCACTGCCCGGCGCATCGCCGCGGGCGCCGTGCCACCGAACCAGATCGGCGGATACGGCTTCTGCACCGGCTTGGGCTCCATCGATGCGCCCTTCAGCTTCCAGATGCGGCCGTCGAAGTTGATCTCCGGCTCCGTCCAGCATGCCTTCATCAACTCCAGGGCTTCGTTGAAGCGGGCGACCGGGCGGTCCGCGTCGACGCCGAAGGCACCGAACGGGCGCGCCTTGCCACCGGTGGCGAACCCAACCTCGACGCGCCCATGGCTGAGGCAGTCGAGTGAGCTGATCGCCTTGGCCAGGTGCAGGGGGTTGTGCAGCGGCAACACGAACACCGCGCAGCCGAGCCGCAACCGCTGCGTACACGCGGCGGCATAGGTCATCGTCTCAATCGGCGCGAGCGCGCCAGTCGCACCGACAACTTGCTCCTGCGTCCAGCCGCTCTCGAAGAGCCCAAGCTCCTCGACACGACTCAGAAATGCGCGGAACGCCCCGCCGTCGAACTGGCTGCCGCGTGCGTACTGGGGGATCGAGATTGCGAATCGCATGATTTACAGGTAGCACAGCGACGCCGCGGCGGCTCACGTCAAGGGCGCGTCGGCGAGACCTGCCTCGTTTGGTGGGGCCTGACGGTGGTGCTTGGAGGCGCGGGATGCGCTTCCTGGGTCCACGGGGCTGCCTAGCGCATCGATAAGCGGTGCATCCGTCGTGGTTGGCTCTGGTCGTCCGCAGAAGAAGCCCTGGACCTCGACGCAGCCCTCGTCTCTGACGCGATCTAGCTGTGCTGCAGTTTCGACGCCTTCGGCGACTGTGGTGAGATCGAGGCGGTTACCGAGATCAACGAGCGCCCGCACAACCGCAGCGCAGGTCGGCCGATCAACGGCATCTCGCACGAACGTGCCGTCGATCTTAATCTTGTCGAACGGGAACGTTCGCAGATGCGCGAGCGACGAGTAGCCGGTTCCAAAGTCGTCAAGCGCCACGTGTACGCCAAGCGCCCGCAGCTGCCGGAGCTCGACCAAGGCAACCGCCTGCGACCTGACCAGCGCGGTTTCCGTGACCTCGACCTCCAGGCGCGATGGCGGCAGCTCAGAGTTGCCCAGCGCGCGGCGCACGGCTGGAAGCAGCGTCCCCTTACCGAGCTGCGCAGCGGAGATGTTGATGGCGACCGGCTCGCCGTCGGGCCAGTCGAGAGCCGCACGACACGCCCGGTCGAGCACGAATGCATCAAGCTCGTCGATCAGGTCGGTCTCCTCCGCGGCTGCGATGAAATTACCCGGCGGCACCCAGCCGTGCCGCCTGCTGTGCCAGCGAAGGAGCGCCTCACGTCCTGCAACGGCACCAGTCTCGATGTTCACGATCGGCTGGAAGAAGACGAAGATGCCATCGTGAGCCTCAAGCGCCGATCTCAGCTCCGCCGCCAACAGGACGTGACCGTGGGCCTTGATCTCCATGTCGCACGAATAGGTCCTTGCGGTGTTCTTGCCGGCTGCCTTCGAGTCGTAGAGCGCGACGTCGGCGTAGGCGAACAGCGTCGTGCCGTCGGTGGCGTGAGCTGGCGCAAGCGCTATGCCGACCGACGCGCCGATCCGGACACGGCGACCGCCGTCCAGCTCGTACGGGGCGGCGACTGCCTCGATCAGCTCGGCAGCGATCCTCTCCGAGTCGTCTTGCGCGGCGCTTGGCGCGAGCACGGTGAACTCGTCGCCACCGACGCGTCCGACGATCATCCCGGGTCGGCAGCAGACCGCACGCAGCCGCGCGGCGACCTGGTGCAGCAACGAGTCGCCGGTGAGGTGCCCCTGGGTGTCGTTGACTGCCTTGAAGCCGTCGAGATCGACGATAAACAGGGCAATCGGACTGTCAGGGTGCTGGAGGCTCTCATCCAGCGCCTCGAAGAACGTGTTGCGGTTGCGCAGCTCGGTCATCGTGTCGTAGCGCGCCAGGTGCTGGATCCGATCGTCGGCCTCGACTTGTCTGGTGACGAGCTCCCAGGTCACCATCGGCCCGAGGTAGCCACCGTCATCGTCGGTGACAGCGCTGATCTGGACATCCAGAACCTCGTTGCCTAGACGAATGCGGCTGACGCGTGGGAACCCGGAGGGGTCGGACAGGACATCGCGCGCGAGCGCCGGGCCGAGCTGGAGTGCGTCAATGGATGCCCCCGGCACCTCACTTGCAGCCACCGGCAGCAAGTGCTCGATGTTGCGCAGCAGCCGCCGGGTGGGCTCGTTGACGTAGTTGATCACGAACGTCCCGGGGTCAAGTGTCATCACCGCGGCCGGCATGTCGTCGATCATGCGCAGCAGCCGGTTCTGCTCCTCGTGCTGCCGGCGCGCCTCGGTCTGGGCGTTGACCATCCGCGCGAAGTCACGGCTCTGCAGCAGCACCACCAGGAACGTGGCTGGTAGGACCAGTGCGACGTTCGCCGCCATCAGGACCAGGACGTAATCGCCGGACGCTGCGAAGAACGCAATGAACGGCACACCGGCGAAGAGCGCCACCGACAGCGACGCGGGACGCGAGTGGATCAGGCAGAGCATGCTGGTGACGATCGTGATCGCCATGAAGAAGGCCACGTACACCTTGTCCGTCTCGTTGCCGTACGGCAGCATCCACCAACACCACGCGGTGAAGGCGATGGACATGCCCGCCGCGGCCACGTTGGTGCGAGCCAGCTCGTACCGCGCGGCTCGCTCCGTGACCACGGAGCCGCGCTTCCGCCACCAGATGGCGAGCCGCAGCAAGCACACCAGCGTCAGAGCCGATAAGGGGTAGATGGTGCGCCAGCGGGACACGGACGAGTAGAACAGCCATGTGGCTATCCACGCGTTCGCGACCATGATGAAGTACAGGAGCGGTATCAGCCGCGAGAGCGTCGCGAACTGTGCGGTGCGCAGCTCCGGGTTGTTCACGCCCAAGGACAGCGAAGCGACAAGCCGGCGCGCAAGCGTCGCGCTCCTACGCACGCAAGTCCGGAGTGCCCTCACACCTCTTGATATCGGTCAAAGCGGCGCAACGCTTAGGTCGGCTAGGCGCATTTAGGACCAGCTGCTGACCAGCGGCGTCGCGACGACCGGACTCGCCTCACCGCCCGCCGGTCCCAGACAAGGGCAGGGATTGCTCGAAACGCTCGCCAGGGTGTGCTTCTGGGGCGGTTGGCTGCGACCTGCGAAGGATGGGTCTCACGCTTGCTGGGTATGCCGGGACCACAGAGATCGCTCGCACGAGCGATTGTGGGAGGGGCCGCCCACACCTAGGCTGAACTGAATGATCGAGGTTCACGAAATAGCTAAGCGTTACGGCGACAAGGTCGCCGTGGACGGGCTTACGTTCACGGTCCAGGCCGGAGCGGTCACAGGTTTCTTGGGTCCCAACGGTGCGGGTAAGTCAACGACGATGCGGATGATCGTCGGCTTGGATGCGCCGACCTCCGGCACCGCCACTGTCAATGGCAGGCCTTACTCGGACTTCCGGGCACCGTTGCACGAGGTTGGCGCCCTGCTTGAAGCCCGTGCGATCCACACAGGCCGCTCGGGTTACAACCATCTACGAGCGCTCGCCCTTACCCACGGCATCCCGATGTCGCGCGTCACGGAGGTCCTCAAGCTCGTTGGCTTGGAGGACGTCGCTCGCAAGCGTGTCGGAAGCTTCTCGCTCGGCATGGGCCAGAGACTGGGCATCGCGTCCGCTTTGCTCGGAGACCCGGAGACGGTGATCCTGGACGAGCCGATCAACGGTCTCGACCCGGAAGGGATCCGCTGGGTTCGCAACTTGCTCAAGAGCTTGGCGCGCGAAGGACGCACGGTCTTCCTCTCCTCCCACATGATGAGTGAGATGGCGCTTACTGCCGAGCGCCTGGTCGTGATCGGTCGCGGACGGTTGATCGCCGATACGACGGTCGATGACTTCGTCCGCCAGGCGTCGATTGGTGCCGCCGTCCTGGTTCGCACGCCGGATGCCACAAGGCTGCGCGAGCAGTTGCTCACTGCCGGCGCGAGCGTCAGCTCCGATGAACCTGGCGTACTCGAGGTCCACGGCGTCACGAGCGAGCAGATCGGTGCGGTCGCTCACGCCGCCGGAGTCACGCTCTATGAGCTCACTCCCCAGGAGGTGTCACTGGAGGATGCGTTCATGAGCACCACGAACCAAGCCATTGAGTATCAGGCGGAAACCACGGACGAAGAAGATGTGGAGCTGATCGCGTGAGCGCAATAAACGCCAGTCCTGCAAGGGATTCGCGAGCTGGTCGCAACCTCGGCGTAACGCAATTCCGGGTCTTGCGTTCGGAGTGGGCGAAGCTGTGGTCGCTGCGATCGACCCGCTGGTCGATCGCCGTCGCGTTCATTGCGATGGCCGTCATCGGCGTGATCGTCTCAGCCGTCAACATGTCGAGGTGGCAGTCGATGACCCCATTCGACCGGCTGCACTACGATGCGCTCGACCTGAGCCTGTCCGGGGTCGACTTCGCGCAGCTTGCGATCGGGGTGCTTGGGGTGCTCGTGATCACGAACGAGTACTCGACCGGGATGATCCGCTCGAGCTTCATGGCGGTGCCCCGGCGCCTCCAGGTTCTCTGGGCGAAGGTCGGCGTCTTCGGCGCAGTCACGTTCGTTCTAATCCTGATCGGTGCGTTTATTGCGTTCTTCGTCTCAGCTCCGATCGTTCACGCGCACGTGCCGCTGTCGATATCGCAGCCACATGCTGTGCGCGCGGTTGTCGGTCTGGCGCTTGTGATGGCGGTGCTCGCCGTCTTCTGTGTCGCGCTGGGAGCGCTGATTCGCAACACCGCGGGCGGCATCGCCACCTTCGCTGGCGTCTTCTTTGTGCTGCCGGGGATCATTGAGATCCTGGGCACGAGCATCCATAACAGCATCAGCCCCTACTTGCCGTCGAGTGCGGCTGCCACGCTCTATACCGCCCAGTCCGCGGCCGGCGATCACTCGCTCAGCCCGTGGGGTGGCTTCGCGCTGTTCTGCGGGTACACGTTGGTGATGCTCGCCGCATCCGCCTATCTGCTCCGAAAGCGGGATGCTTGATCGCATGGCTCTGAGCCATCCAAGCAGTCAGGTAGGGCTGCGCCGCTCGGTACGCTCGCCTTTGGGCGACGCTGCCGGGCGGCTGCCGTGGTTGCGGACTTACCGCGCGCGGGCCGTCGATCTGCTGGTGTTCCTCGCGGTACTGGCTCTGGCGGCGTTGCAGCCGCATGTGCAAGGGTTCAGCAGCCATCTGCAGATGGCTGCGTTCGGGATCGCGCTGGCGGTGCCGCTGCTTTGGCGGCGCAGTCACCCAGAGCTCGTCCTCGGCCTGCTTGCCGCTGTCGCGTTCGCACAATGGTTGTCCCACGTCTGGACCGCGGCTGACGCAGCGCTGCTGGTTGCGGCTTACACGGTGGCCAACCAGGCTCCGCGGCGCTCGGCGATCGCCGCGGGGGCAGTTTTGGAGGGCGGAGCGATCCTCGCCAGCACTCGTTTCCCGCTCGCCGACTACCGCAGTCTCCAGGCGTTCGTCACGATCTCCGGTCTCAGCATCGCAGCGACGCTGATGGGGGTCCGCAGGCGGGATCGGCGCGATCTGCTCAGTTCGCTTGAAGAGCGTGCCGCAAGGCTTGAGCTCGAGCGCGACCAGCAACGCGAACTCGCGACAGCCGCCGAACGCGCGCGGATCGCCCGCGACATGCACGACATCGTCGCCCACAGCCTCACCGTGATGATCGCGCTTAACGACGGCGCCGGCCGTGTCCTGCGGGACTCGCCAGATCGTGGTGTCGCCGACGCTATCGCCACCGCGTCAGCCACCGGCCGTCAGGCGCTCTCGGAGATGCGGCTGTTACTCGGCGTGCTGCGCGACGACCAATCCGGCGAGGAGTTCGCCCCGCAGCCAGGACTCGCCGAGCTCGAGGAGCTCGTCGAGCAGACCCGGGGAGTCGGGCTGCCGGTCAGGCTAATCATCACCGGCACCACGACGCCACTGCCGGAGAGCCTTCAGCTAACCGTATTCCGCATCGTCCAGGAGGCGCTCACCAACGTCCTGCGACACGCCCGCGGGCCCGCGTCCGCGGAAGTCGAGCTGCACTTCCACGCCGACGGCCTCGAACTGACGGTCACAAACACGGGCACCACCAACCGGGAACCGGTCGAACCTGGGCGGGGAATTCGCGGAATGCGAGAGCGAGCCTTGCTCTACAACGGCAACATCGAAGCCGGACCACTCGCCGAAGGTGGCTGGCGCGTACGGGCGCGACTCCCACTAATCCCATCGGCCGCACCAGAGGCCGGGTGCTGATGCCTATCCGGATCCTGCTCGCCGACGACCAACAGTTCCTGCGGATGGGCCTACGGATGGTGCTCGATGCCGAGGACGACATAACGGTGGCCGGCGAAGCCAGCAACGGCGCTGAGGCGGTCTCGATGACAACCACGTTGAAACCAGACGTAGTTTTGATGGATGTGCGGATGCCGCTGATGGACGGCGTCCAGGCCACGCGCCAGATCATCGACGGCGGCTCCGTCTCCCGCATCATCATCCTCACCACCTTCGACCTCGACGACTACGTCTACGCAGCTCTGCAAGCAGGTGCCAGTGGCTTTCTGCTGAAAGACGCACCTCCCGCAGACCTGCTCTCAGCGATCCGTGCCGTGGCCGGCGGCGATGCCGTGGTCGCGCCCAGTGCGACTCGACGGCTGCTGGAGCGATTCGGACACCGGATGTCTGGCCCAATCGCGTCCGGAAGCACCGGTGGCGCCTTCGATCTGCTGACGCCGCGCGAGCGAGAGGTGCTGAACGAAGTCGCCCAAGGGCTATCCAACGCCGAGATCGCCGAGCGGCTGGTCGTATCGGAGGAGACCGTGAAGACCCATGTGGGCCATATCCTCGCGAAGCTCGAGCTACGCGATCGTGTCCAGATTGTCGTCTTCGCCTACCAGAACGGCCTCGTCCAATGAGTGCTTGTCTGCTGCTGCGACTCTGAGGCTCAACTTCGTCTTGACACTCCGGATGCTGACCCATAGGCGTCCACCGACTCACCTCTGAGCCTCAAGCTAAGGTTTCTGCATGGCGGTTGAGCAGCAAGGGCTGAGCGCGGAGAGCCCGCTTTCCGACTGGCTCGCGCTGGCCGCGCGCGAGCCGGCTGGGCTGCCCGACGAAGGCTATGTAGCGCTACTCGATGCCGCAGGCGACAGGCTGGAGGAGCTGGCGTCTCTGGCTGACCGGCTGGCGCGGGAGACGGTCTCCGACGCGATCACGTTCGTGGTGAACCGCAACCTCGATCCGGCGGTAGTCGGAGGCACCGATGCCGTCTCGCGCGCGCTGCTGGACAGCCTTGTGGACGAGGCGTGGGAGCTGGGGGCGACGGAGATATGCATGCAGGGCCCCCTGGCCCCCGGATCGCTGCCCGCTGCCCCGCTCAACCTGCTGGCTGCGATCAAGGCGCGGCGTCCGGGGCTTCACCTTCACGCCTTCCGGCCCGCCGAGGTGGCCGCGCACGCGCGGGCACTCAGGCTGGCGCCCGCGGGGTTCCTGGCAGCGGCGCGGCAGGCGGGGCTCGGCTCGGTTCCTGGCACCGGCGCCCGCATCCTCGACGACGCCGTACGCGCCGCGCTGACAGCTGGCTCCGACATCTCCGCAGCCAGCTGGACGGAGCTGATCGAGACGGCACATCGCGCAGGGCTGCGCTCAACCGCGACGATGGTCTACGGCCACATCGAGACTCCTGCGCAGCAGATCGCACACCTGCGCGCGCTAGCCGCCATCCAGGACCGTACGGGAGGCTTCAGCGAGCTGATCCTGATGCCGATCCAGCCCGCCCAGGTGCCACCCAGCCTGCTGGCAACCGGCCGTGTCCGGTACGCCGACGCGCGTGAGACCCGCGCACTGCACGCGGTCGCGCGGTTACTGCTGCATGGCCGCGTCGACCACATCCAGGCCGCCTGGCCCAAGCTTGGGCCGGAGCTGACCCGCCAGGTGCTTGCTGGCGGCGCCGACGACCTCGGCGGCGTTCTGCTGGACGGGCGGCTTGCCCCCGATGCCGGGGCGGAGCCGGGCCTTACCCTGAGCCGCGCTCAGGTGCACGAGCTGGCGGCGGAGCTGGGCCGTCCGCTGCGCCAGCGCACCACCCTCTACGGCGAGCCGAGTGCCGAGCGGCTGGCGGCCTGGCACCGAGCCACGGCGGCGAGTCAAGCGGACGGCCGCGACGGATCCGTCGAGCACTGATGGACGTCGACGTTGGGATCGTCGGGGCCGGGTTCGCCGGTCTCGGGATGGGCATACAGCTTGCACGGCGTGGGCGCGAGTCCTTCGTGATTCTGGAACGCGGCGACGACGTCGGCGGCACATGGCGTGACAACCGCTACCCGGGCGTAGCTTGCGACATCCCGTCACACCTCTACTGCTTCAGCTTCCGGCCCAATCCCGGCTGGTCACGGGTGTTCGCGCCCGGCGCCGAGATCCGGGAGTATCTGCGCGCGGCTGCGCGAGAGGAGGGGCTGGGCCCGCACATCCGCCTCAACAGCGGGCTCCAACACGCCCGCTGGGATGCGGATGCGGCCGCCTGGGAGCTGCAGACCAGCGATGGCGAGATCCGTGCCCGCTCCCTGATATTGGCGACCGGGCGCCTGTCCGAGCCGCGGATCCCGGAGCTGCCCGGGCTGCTGGAGTTCCCCGGCGCGGTCTTCCACTCCGCGCGCTGGGATCAGGCGGCGGAGCTGGCGGGCCGCGGCGTAGCAGTTGTGGGGACAGGGGCCACGGCGGCGCAGATCGTCCCGCGGCTCGTCGAGCTGGCGGAGCACGTGGTGGTGTTCCAGCGCAGCGCGCCGTACGTCGTGCCCCGCGGTGACCGTCCCTACAGCGACGCCGAGCGGCAGCACTTCAGCGCCGACCCGGACGCCGTAGCGCGGCTGCGTGAGGAGCTGTTCGTGGAGATGGAGATGGGCATCCGCGCGCGGCGCGGCCCGGGATCGGACCTGGAGGATCTGCGCCAGCTCGCTGCCGGGCACCTCGCTACCCAGGTGCCCGACCCGAAGCTGGCGCGGCTGTTGGAGCCCGACTACGAGATCGGCTGCAAGCGCGTAATCGTCTCCGACGACTACTACCCGGCGCTGATGCGCCCGAACGTGACGCTAGAGCCCAGTGCTCTGGACCACTTCGAGGACGGGGACGTGGCCGTGTCTGCCGCTGGACGCCGCCACCGAGTGGACGTCGTTGTGCTGGCCACTGGCTTTCTCTCCACCGAGCCGCCGGTCGCCAAGCGAATCGTGGGGCGCAAGGGCATCCTGCTGGCCGACCGCTGGTCCGAGGGGATGTTCGCCTACGCCTCCACCACCGTTCACGAGTTCCCCAACATGTTCGTGCTGGACGGACCTAATGCCAGCCTGGGACACAACTCGGCCGTGCACATGATCGAGACGCAGATCGGCTACGTGCTGGGTGCGCTCGACCACCTGGCCGCCGACCCGGGCCTGAAGCTGGAGGTAAGCGCCGCTGCGGAGGCGGCATACGTCGCCGACCTCGACGCGATGAGCGCCGACACGGTTTGGCTGACGGGTGGCTGCTCCAGCTGGTACGTGGATGAGCGGAGCGGGCGTCTCACACTCCTGTGGCCGGATTCAGCCAGCTCCTTCCGGGAGCGCAACGGCACCTTCGATCTCGGGCCCTACGTGCACGCATCCGCCTCGGGCCGCGGCTGAGCGCAGTGCCTGGGCGTTCGGCTCACGGCCAGCGCTGTCTCCCTGGCCCGATTAGAAGCTAGCTTCGGGTTATGACAGAGCGAATGGTTGATGACGGTATGCGGGCCTACTACGACCAGCGAGCTGCTGAATACGACGACTGGTGGCTCGGGACGGGGCTGTTCGCTAAGCGCGACCGTCCGGGCTGGCGCGGGGAAGTGGCGAAGCTCGTGGCGGTTGTCCAATCGCTGCCACCTGGGCGCGTGCTTGATGTTGCGTGCGGCACAGGCTTTCTGACCCGACGCCTACGCGGTGACGTGACGGCGTTGGACCAGAGCACGAACATGGTGGAGATAGCGTCGGGTCGACTGCCGGAAGCCCATGTGCTGGTCGGTGACGCGGTGCCACTGCCATTCGCGGACGGCGAGTTTGACCGGATTTTCACGAGTCACTTCTACGGACATCTGCTTGTAGATGAGCGCCGTGCATTTCTAAGGGAGGCGCGACGCGTCGCGCGGGAGCTTGTGGTCGTGGACAGTGCCGTGCGGCCAGATACCGATGCTGAGCAGCGGCAAGAACGTGTCTTCAACGACGGTTCGCGCCATGAGGTCTATAAGCGGTTCTTCACCGGACCGCAGCTTGCTCAGGAGCTTGGCGGTGGGAAAGTGCTGCACGACGGCAAGTGGTTCATCGTCGTCGCAAGCTGAGCCGGATCTTGAGTTCAGGATCGATATCCGGCCCAAGGCCGAGCCTGAACTCGCCGTAGTCGCCGCTTGACCGTCCGGTCATTCTCACCGCTGAGGATTTCTCCGACCAAGCGGTTGTGATCCATTCCGGACGCTTGGCTGCCATGGCATGGATCTTAGGGGCGCGGCGCGTCAGGCCAGCAGCACCGGAGCGAGCTCGCGTAGCTGCTGAAGCTGATCGTCAAGTGTCGAGCCCAGCGGCTGGATCGCGACGTGGTCGGCACCGGCGTCGTGGTGGGCGCGAACGCGCGCAGCGATCTGCTCGGCATCGCCCCATGCGACAAGCGCGTCGACGAGCCGATCGCTACCGCCATTACCTAGATCCGTCTCGTCGAACCCGAGCTCAAGCAGGTTGCGTGTGTAGTTGGGAAGCTCAAGGTAGTGCTTGACATACTCACGGGCGATCTCCCGTGCTCTTACCGGGTCGCGCTGCAGCAGCACTGCCTGCTCCGGTGCGAGCAGCGGCGCCTTGCCGAGGATCTGCCGTGCACGCGCGGTGTGCTCGGGGACGACGAGATACGGGTGCGCGCCGGCGGTACGGTCGCGTGCGAGCTTGATCATCTTCGAGCGCAGGGCTGCCAGCACCACGGGTACAGGTGGGTCGGCCGGCACGCCGGCGTAGCTCTCCCGGGACTGCTTCAGCCCGTCAAGGTACGCACGCATCGCCGACAGCGGCTTGGTGTAGTCATGGCCGCGCACTTGCACCAACGGCGCGTGGCTGACTCCGAGGCCGAGCAGGAACCGCCCCGGATAAGCCTCGCCCAACCCCTCGGCAGCGGCCAGCGTGGTCCACGCGTCTCGTGCCCAGATATTCGCGATCCCAGTCGCAACCACGATGCGGCTGGTCGCAGCCAGCAGCAGCGCGGAGTGGGTATAGGCTTCCTTCCCGGTCGGCGCTTCGCCGATCCACAGCGCCCCGTACCCGAGCTGCTCGATCTCCGCCGCCGCGTCCGCGCCCTCTCGAGCGGAGACAATCGCGAGGGAGCCCAGCCAGACGCCTGTTGTTCCTAGCCGGTAGCGTGCGCTCCGCGGGTCTTCAGAATCGCTCATGTCCCCAAAGCTTAGTTGGACGACCATCAAACTCCGGCGTCGTCCGTCCGTGCACCGCAGCATCCTGATCGCAGGCAATATCGGAGGAGACGGTACGGGGAGCCCGCAGATGCCATCCTCGTAGCCGAGTGAGTGGCGGCATCGGGTCTTCGGCTGCATCGATCACGCCCGGCGGCGTGATCGAGCCTTCTCACAGATGGTCACTTGCCGACTACGAATTGCCCGATCGGCGTCTTCCCATCTGATTCATATACGGTCAGGGTGCCCGGCTCCTGATGCCCCTCGGCAACGGCCTGGCTTGGCGTGGTTGGCTGTGGACCCTCAAGTTGATTGGCGTAGACGTAGCCCTCGCTGCGGTTGGTAGCGATGACTGCGACCAGGTCGGGGGTTCCGTTCTGGTTCTGGGACCCGTAGGTCTGGCCGCTTGCATTGACCTTCCACGGCGTAGTGGTCGCGGTCACATAGGTAGCAGTCAAGCGCCAGCGCTGCCCAGGATCCGCGGTGATGGTGGTGCTGTCCTGCCCAGGGCTGAGCGAGAGGGTGTAGGTGTCGGGGTACGTGAGCGAATTCGAAACGTCTGCTTGGCTGCTGCAACTGACCCCGGAACCGTCGGCGAAGTTGAAGGTACCGGGTGTCAGACAGCTGAATTCGATCGCGATTGCATTGGCACCCACCGGGGCCTTGCCGAGCTGCACGGTTTCGGTGCCGTTCCCTGCGATGCTCACTGGCGCAGCGAGGTAGCTGACCGCCTGGCTGCCAGGCACTCCGGACGAGAACGCGCCGGTGGCGGCTGCGATCCCGCCACCGCCGGCCAGGAGAGCGACCGCCGCCCCAGCCGTGATGCTCCACCGCCGCGATCGACGCGACCAAGAACGACCAGTGCTGCCGTGCTCGACCTGCTCAACCAGTAACCTGCGCAACGCGACTGTAAAAGTCTCATTCATTTCAACACTCATCGAACGTCCTCCTGGCCAGCCAACCGTTGCGGGATAGCCTCACCGCTGAGCTGCTCACCGAGCCTGCTGCGAGCACGATGCAACCTCGCCCTTGCCGCTGGCTCGCTCATCTGCAAGCACGCGGCAGCCTCTACGACGGAGTAGCCCTCCAAAGCCACCAGTACCAGCAGCTGTGCATCCCTGAGCTGCAAAGACTGCAACCCCGCCCGCAGCCTGCCATCGATCCCGAGGCCGTGTGCCTCCAGCGCGACCGATGCCGCATCTGGCTGGGAGCCGGCGCGAGGCAAGCGCTCCAGTAAGCGCTGGTACCGGCGTCTCGCGCGCCTCGCGTTGAGCCCGAGATTCGTGGTCGTCGCAAGCAGCCACGGCAGCACCGAGCCATCCACCATCCGAACTCGGTCACGTAAACGCCAGAGCTCCAAGAACGCTGTCGCGACGAGATCCTCCGCGTCTTGACGGGAAGCAGCGAGACGGCAAGCGTGCCTGAACACCCGTTCCCGGTGCCGGTCAAACAGCAACCCGAACGCCTCCCCGTCACCAGTCGCACAGCGCTGCCAGAGATCGGCGTCACGCTCGACACCATCGGGTCCCGCGATCTGGCTCGGACCAAGCTCCATACCCCATAGTGTCCGCAGCCTGCCAGAACGGTGCAGCAAATCTCCGCGCAGTGTCGCTCGCATCCAACTAAGTCGTTGCGACGCTAGGGGATGACGGCGTCACGCTGCCGTGTAATGACAGCGCACCGCTTGCCGTGGCGAGCGATCATCTCCTAGAGAAAGCCAGCGCGCCGCATCTACTTAATATCTGGCTCGCCGCGAGTGCATGAGGCCACACGACGAGTGCTCGGTGCGTGGCCTCAGCCTTCCCGAGGCAGAAGTCGAGCGTGAACAAGCGCTGCCTGCCGGTGAAAGCCGTGCCATGTGGAACGCTATCGAGAAACCCATGTCCGAGAGGCGAAGCTATCGTCTGGCGCTGGGGTAATGTCGACTTCCAGGCACGTCGCATTCGGGCCGTGCAGAACTACGTCCGCGGCGAATTATTCGTGCCGCAGCATCCAGGCGTGAATGGGCCGCGAGGACAGTGACAGCACCGAGGTCTACATGCACTACGTGCCCCGCAACGACGAGGCCGAAGCGATCGGCCGAGCGTCGTGGTGACCCCGAACGTGTACACGTTCGTGATGCGCTTTTGGCATGACCAGAAACCCGCATGAAGTCCTAGCAACGCGTGAGGCCCGCGCTCAACTGCCCGCGATGCTTGCGCACTTCCGTGAAGCGGGCTCCGAAGCTGATCCGATCGTGATCGGCGCGCGCAGGCGACCGGAGGCCGTCGTGCTCTCCTACGAACGCTATCTCAAGCTTGTCGGCGGGCGAGACCGCGTGCGCGCGGTGCTTGATCGCCAGGCTGCCAAGATCGGCCAGGGCCTTGGAGACGATGACGCGATGGAGCTGGCCAGCAGTGAGCTTCGGGCGCCGCGCAGCGAACGCCGCACGCGTCAGGCGTCAAGGCGGTCCTTGACCCGCAGCCATCAGTCGCGACCCCGAAAGAGTTCTTAGACTTTCTCGCCGTCTGACTCACCGAGCCGCCGAGCTCAGCCCGGAGGACGGGGCCGACCGCATCCTCCGGGCGTGGCAGGGCACTCTCACGACACCGTGAGCTGGGCGAGTCAGTGCCCCCGTTCAGCTTGCGGTCTGCCGATCGTCTTCAGGCCGCTGCCGCCGTCGGGCGCCAGCTTCACGCCCAGCTGTGGGCAGTCCAGGTCCAGGTAACTGCTGACGTATTCGGCAGGCTGTTGCCCGTGCCAGTTGTCGTGCGCCATCGCGTCTGCGAGCGGATAGATCACCAGGCTCGGCCACTGGCCCTGGCGCGACATCCAGCGGAACAGCGGCCAGCTGCGTGCGGTTGACATCGCTGTCACCGCGCGCTGTTCCGCTGCGTGGTCGCCGGCGGCGCGGGCGCGGTCCCAATCGGCGAACCAGGTGCAGGCGACGGCGCCGGCGAGGTCGGTTCCGAGGTAGTACTTGGTCTGCGTGTCGTGGACGCCCGGGATCTTCGACGCATCAAGGCCGGGCGGCAGCGGAATGCCCTCGAGCAGCTGCTTGATCGCCGCGCCGGACTCGACGTCCTTGATCACGCTCGCTGGCATCGCACGCAGCCAGGTGTTGACGTTGACCTGTCTTAGCCCGGCCAAGATGGCGCGCACGCCGGCCATGTTCGGCGCGCTCAAACTGATCCTGATGAGGAGATGGTCGTAGAACGTGTAGGCGTTCACACCGATCTGATGCTTGGAGTGACCCTCGTAGTACAGCCATTTGATGGGGACCCCTAAGCCGGTCGGGATGTTCGCGGACTTCATCCCGCTCGACGGCAGGCCGATGCCCCCAGGGAGGTCGGCGAGTAACGGTTCCTCTGGGAGGCCGGTTTCGCCGCCACCGGTGTTGCCGTCATGAGCTCGGAAGGCCTGCTCGAACTTTCCCGTGACCGGAGCCCAGTTCAGCTGGACGGGGTAGCGGTCGAGCGCTTTCTCCTCGCTGGTTGCGCCCCGCGTCTCGTTGTGGGGGCGGTCGATGAAGTGCATCTCCGCCGCACCGCGTCCATACTGCGTCACGAAATTGACCCGCCACCCCGGCAGCTGCAGCAACAACCGGGGCGTCGTGTTCGCGAAGCGCACGAGCGATGCCGCGAACGCCGGGGTCGGTCCGCCGCCGCCGCCAAGCGGCAACACCGCGACGAGCGTGGCTGCGGCGGCTGCGAATGCGACCGCCGCGACTGCGGTAACGGCCGCAAGCCGGCGCGGCATGCGGTGGCGGGAGCGCGCTCCGCGCTCCTGCGGCTCGGCCTTGATCTGCCGCAGCAACTCGGCCTCACCGCTCTGCAGCGGCAGCGCCGATGCCACGTCGGAGGGCAGCGGATTGACGCTGCCAAGCAGCGTCATTGCATCATCGGTGGTCATAACGCCTCCTGAGTTCTCAAGTTGTCCCCGCCGTCGGTGCGGGCCGCCGTTCCGAGCGCCGCCTGCAGTCGTTCACGAGCCCGGTGCAGGCGACTGCGGGCCGCGATCTGGGTGATCCCCAGAACCGCGCCGATCTGCTGTGCGGACAGCTCCTCCCAGGCGGCCAGCAGCAGGATCTCGCGGTCATCCAGATCGAGACCGGCCAGCGCCTCCAGGACCGGATGCCCGTCTGCGGCGGCGGGTGCCGCCGTCCGCAGCGCACTGCTCAGCTCACGGCCGAGGCCCTGCGCCAGCCGCTGCCGGCGCCGCTCCGCCCGCTGCTGGTTGGCGAGCACCCGCCGTGCGACTCCGTACAGCCACATCAGCTCGCCCTCGCCGGAGGGCACATCGCTCAGGCGTCGCCACGCAACGAGAAACGTCTCCGCCAGGACATCGGCTGCGTCGTCCTGATCGCTGGTGCGCCTGACCGCGTATGCCAGCACGGCACGGCTGTGCGTCGCGAACAAGCCGTCGAAGCGCTGCTCCCGCGTCCGGGCCTCGTCGCGCTTTCGGCGAGATTTGATTGTCATACCCGTCTATGTCCGGCTTCGCCGGTGCGTTGCGCCATGCTTCGAACAACTCATAGACCACTCGGAGTCGCGGACCAGTCGTTGGCCTCCCGGCATGTGTCGTACGGCTGGCAGCTCTTGGCGGTTTGCTCACGGGATCGAGCAACTGCCCCATGCGCTCCTCTACGTGCGTGATTCGCCTTGACTCCCTGTGCAGCCTGAGCCGGGCGTCCCGCCGGCTTCGTCTGAGGCACCCGCCGAACGTTCCGTGCTAGTCGAACCATCGGCATGCGCTGATGCCGTCACTAAGCAGGATTTCACAGGCGCGATGCTGCGCAGCGTCTTCAAGTCCGGGCTCACCGCCGTCCGGCGCAACCAGCCCAGTGCGATCCGGTTGGCGGTTTGACGACTCGCTGGTCTGAACACAACCGGAGGCTCTTTAGCGACGCGAGACGTTGCGCGCCTGGTTGCGTGGCGGCTAGCAGGTTAGGCAAACGGTACTAAGACAGCGCCAAGATCGGCCTTGCCAGCATTTGCTGGAACGACGAAAGCCCTGTAATTGAGGCTGTTGCGCAAAGGTCGCTTTGTCGGGGTGGCTTTTCGCATTTGATGGCCGCTAAGAGTGGGTCGTTCGGCCGTCGGGTTGGGTAGATGCCGATGCCCGGGACCCGGTCAGATCGCGATCTGGGCCCGATGGAGCTTCATCAGGTTGTGGGTCGCTGCGATGAGTCGCCACTCAGCCCTGCAGGCAGCTAACCCGCGGCGGCTGAACCGCCGGATCCCGCGGTTGAACTTCGTGTTAGCGAACACGGGCTCGATCATGTGCTGGCGACGGGTGTAGAGCGCCTTGCCGTCCGGCGTGTCCAACAGCCGATCGATCCGCTCGGCGTGCGGGCCCTGTTTCGGGGACAGCTTGCGGGCCTTGGTCCGGACCGATGACCGGGTCGGAACGATCACCTCCATCCCGGTCTCGGCCAGCGCCGTCATGTGAGCGGCATTCCAGTAGCCACCATCGGCCAGCACCGTCTCGATCTCTGCTCCGAGCTCAATCGTGGCGAGCGTGTCGGCGGCTTGGCGGATCATCGGCTCCAGTTGCCCTGAATCGTTGGACTGCTGGGTGATGTCCGCGGCCACGATGATCTGATCGGCCGTGGCAACGGCCTGGGCGTTATAGCCCTGCACCGGCTGACGTCCCTCCCGAGCGATCACCCTCGAGTCCAGATCGGTCGTGTTGATCGTCCGCTTGCCCAACCCATCAGGATCGGGCGCGAACGGCTTGCGGCCAGCGAGCTTGCGGCCGTGCTCGGCCTCCCACTCAGACCGCCACCGCAGATTCGCCTCATAGTCAGCCTGGGCCTTGGCCTGCTCGGCCTCAAGCTCTTCGCGGCAGCGACGCAACCTCGCCAAGCGGGAGCGACGATCGACCAGCTCAGCCGGTAACTCATCACCACGCGCGTCGCCATAAAGCTCGTCCTCGCGAGCGTCGACCTCAGCGGCCTCACCGAGCATCCGCTCGACCTCTTGACGGATCGAGTCATGCGAACGGGTCGCCGCTCGGGAGGCGTCCCCGGCGATCGCGGTGCCATCCAGAGCGACCACTCCGACCGACACCAGCCCAGCCCGTGCGCACAACCCAAGAACCTGCGTGAACGTCGCCGCCAACGCCTGCTCATGACGCGCGCGGAACCTCGAGATCGTGGTGTGATCCGGCACCCGGTTCGCGCAGATCACCCTGCTCGGAACGTCCTCCCGGCAACGCCGCTCGATCACCCTCGAGGAACGCTCGCCACAGGCGTAGCTGTAGATCATCAGCGCGACCATCATCGCCGGATCATGCGCCGCGCGGCCATGCCCATCGGCGCGATAAGCACCGTAGAACCCGGACAGAGCCATCGTCTCAACGACGTCAAGCACGAACCAAACGACGTGACCATCGCCAAGCCAATCCCGCAAACTCGGCAGCAACAACAACTCCTGCTCCCGGTCACACGACAGAAAATTCTGGGCCATAAGCCAAAGTCCTAACCCTGGCCCAGACAGCACAAAGCCCGCTCTCGCGAGCTTTGCGCAACAGCCTCAAATACAGGGCTTTCGTGCCATCAGGGAGACAGAATTCGAACCTCGAACCTGTTACCGCCCGGCCCCGAGTCGAAGGGAGGTCCGGCGGTCAGACCTCGGTCATACCTGGTCCGGGTCAAGCGCCTCGAGCAGGTCCCTCACCAACAGAACAACAGAGGTCGTAGCAATCTCGGGCTCTCCGGCGTTCTGTTCAGCTCGTCCGACCATAACGGACCCAACAGCCGTCGGGCCCGAGAAAAGCTCCCTCAGATACTGAACCGCGGTCACCGTGGTCGGCCCCGCGAGATCGTCCAGGACCAGTTCGTTTAGACGTTTGGCAACGACGACGGTGTCGGTAGCCGCAAGCAGCCGGTAGACATCGTGGGCGTCTTTGTCCAACAATCGGTTCGGAGTGTCCTTGCGCTCGCCCAACTTGTATAGCTTGGCCACCAGCAGCGCTGCAGGTCCCGCCACGTTAGTTGTGATGACACGGGGATCCTGCGGGTCCAGTGCGGAAATCGCCATCGGGGCGTGGTCAACGACGGTTGCTTCTAATCCGCCGGCCCGACGAGTCGCGTGCTTATCGTGTGGCGGTATGCGGGCCCCGCGGCGCCCACCGGGCCCCGCCAAAGCTGCTGGAACCATTAAGTCCACTGGCACGTCGTCATCTGAGAGCCAGCTTCCCGGCTGGCCAGCGGTCAGATTCCGGTGAAATCCGGACGCCTGCATTGCAGCCTCGAGCAGAGGCTCTGGAGCGAGCACCCGCGGGTCGACGACGATATCGCTGTCCTTGGTTGCCTCCGCCAGCGGGAGATCAAGGGCTCCGGTGTGCAAATAGATCGCTTGCGCGCCGATCACCACCAGTGAGCCGCGGTGCTCGCTTAGCGCCTCGAGCGCATTGAGCAGCACTGAGCGCGCCCTGACGAGCAGATCAGCTTCGCCAGGCGCGTTCATTAGCTTCCATCCAGTCGAGCAGAGCTACTGCCTCGCTTGGATTACGTCCCGAACCGGTGAGCAGGTCGACGACCACCTGTGAGGGGGCGGCCATGCTCACGCCGGACACGATCTCCGAGCGATCGAACACCACGTCGTACAGCGGTGTTGCCACGGCAACGTTCCCTCCAACCCGGGTGCCCCGCAATCCGGTCGCGGCGACAAATCCCTCTGGGTTGTCGGCGTAGACGATCGCTTGTCGGGGCGGCGCGAATGGAGCCACTCGCTCCGCCGCTAGCGACCCTGTGACGACGTACTTGAGATCCTCAGCCGCCCTGAGCCTGTCAAGAAACGTGCCGAGACCTCGCGGCTCCGTGAACAACGACACGGGATTCGACGTCAAGCCGTAGTCCTCGCTCCACCGCATCAGCAGGTCTCGCCAACGCACCGCGGTGATAGGGCCGTAGGACGTGCGCGCAATGAGTTCCTCCTGCTCTAGGAACTCGACAACCCGGTATGTGGCGCCGGTCGACGATCCTGCGTGCTTGGCGAGCGCAGGTACAGAGTACGGTGGCGCAAAGTCAACGAGCGCACGGACGACTTTCGCGGCAGGCTCACCGTGTAGTCCGCTTCTCGGACGTCCTGGACCTCTCCACGGATCACGGTCAGCTCCGCGATCCGACAGAAACAGGGCGGGACGGTTAGCGGTGATCCGCACGTTTCCGGTCGCGTCGATGTAGCCGGCGCCAGCCTCAGTGATCCTTCGGCGCGTGGTCTCAGGCAGATACCGAGCGGCGAGTACCGGCACGACGGGACTCTGAAGTGGCTGAGCTGCCGCTTCTGTGTCCAGTTGACTGATGATCGGCTGCACATCCCGAGGCGTGATGAGCCGCTTGGCCTCGAATAACAGCGTTATCTGATCGCCATCCGGCGACGTGAGATACGCGACTAGATCGGCGCTGTGATTTGAAGCGCTAGATCGCTGCTTGCGGCTCCGTAGGGTCCATGAGCTCGGAAGCCGCTCACCCAGCGCGAATATCGCTGCGCGCAGCACATCGGAGTCGCGCTGAGGAGGCGGGATGTCGCGGAAATCGCGGGTTTTGTTCCGAGCGGAAGATGGCATTTATACGGAACAGTTTACTGCGGCTTGCGCCGAAATGCAAATGTTCCGCTGCGAGCGGAAAAGCCTAATTATGTGAAACGGTGGGCTGATTTCGGATCCTGAAAGACGGGCCGATGAACACGGGCGGTATGTGGCTTCCAGACCACGACGAACCGGGCAACCTCGAGCTATCGGGGGCAAGCCGCTCAAAATGGCAGCAGCGACGGGCACCGTGGCGGGTCTTGGCTGCTTGCCCTGGCGAGTTTGTGGCGAGTCGGAGCGAAAAACGTGCTCCTGGGCGTTCCCATAAACATTGGCCTAAGGCTGAATTTCTTCAGTTAATACGGGCCATTTGCGGCATTCGCGCCTGCTTGAGGCAGCCCCGGTCAACTCAGACGCGGCAATCGGGGAGACAGGATGGAAAGCTCGTAGATCGCGCTGATGCGAAGGCTCGTGGCGAGTTCATGGCGTGCCTCGGAGCACCATTTTGCCTGCTGGCGCCGGTCTCGTTTCTGCCGCTGGGAGGGGCATGCTTGACGAAGTGGAGATTCAGGCGCCGTACTCAAACGTCGTGCGTTGGCTTCCCGAGGCCGAGGCCGAACGCGAGCAGGCGCGCCCGGCCCGTGAGATCGGTGCGATGTGGAACGTGATCGAGAAACTCATGTCGGAGGGGGCGACGCTTCCGTTCCCGCATGCAAGCGGAATCCCTGGCAGTCGACTTGAGGGGCTTCGTGAGCTCAGACCGCGGGCGGGCAGAAGCCGATGGAGGCCTCTCTACATCCAGGTCGACAGGACAGAGTCTCTGATCCTCGCGGTTGCGCCGGAGGCCCAGATCGACAAGCGTGGCTTTCGGGTGAGTGTGGAGCGCGCGGTCACGAGATGGGAAGCGCTCCTGGCTGGATAGGCTGATGACAGCCGATAGCAGAAGTGATATCTTACGAGCATGGACTTGAGCAAGTTCAAGACGTCTGAGCAGGTGCTGGCGGAGGATCTCGCCTCCGACCCAGAATTCCGCGCCGAATGGCAGCGCACCGCCCTAGCGCGAGCGGTAGCGATCGAACTCGTTCGCTACCGAGGGCAGCACGGGCTTTCGCAGCGGGCGTTAGCGCAACTCGTCGGGATGAGCCAGCCTCAGATAGCCCGACTTGAACTCGGCGAGTACAACCCCCGCATGGAAACATTGATGCGTCTCTCGTCGAGCCTCGGCCTTGAGTTCAGGATCAAGATCCGGCCCGAAGCAGAGCCTGAAGTGTCTGTGGCTGCTGCATAACAGCTTCCCTTGATCAGCAGGAAAGTCGAGGATTACGGGGCTTTCATGTAAGTGAAGGTAATCAGGGAGACAGGTCCAAGGTCCGCGAAAACAGAGAGGTCTTGCGGGTTCTGCTACCGAGTTGCTACCAGTCGAGCGGCATCGATAGCCTGATTGACCGTGACGGACTTCCATCTCGTAGTGACTGACCGGCTCCAACTGAGCGCCACTGACCCTGCCTGTGACGTTGATGGGCTATTCCCAATCTGGTCGGACCCAACGAGCTGGGAGCACGCCCCCGACTCCCGTCACGCGGAGCCGCAACAGACGCTCGACTGGCTCGAACGGTCAACCGCTCGGTGGGAGGCAGACGGGCTTAGCTATTGGACAGCACGGCTGCGTGAGACGGGGGCGGTTGTTGGCGCTGGCGGCGCTCGGAGGCATGTCGCCGGGTCTTGGAACCTTCTTTGGCGGATAAGCGGCGAGCAGCAGGGGAAGGGGCTGGCCGCTGAGCTGGGGAAGGCGGCCATCGAAGCCGCGCACGCTGTAGATGACAGCGTGCCGGTTATTGCATGGATACGGTCAAACAACCCTGCGTCGCGACGACTGGCGGAAAAGCTGGGGCTTGTGGAGCACAGCGAGCGCGTTGATGAGGAGGACGGCGTGGTCCGCATTCCTTACGCGGACCGCGAAATCTAGCTTCCACGACGAAAAATGGCGTGAAATGGCCAGCCGGTAGCCTGTCGCCGTGACCGAAACCGAGCTTGACCATGTTCAACTCGCAGCACCTCGGGGCCGCGAGAGTGAAGCAAGACGCTTCTTCGGTGGGCTGCTTGGACTGCCCGAAGTTGAGAAGCCCGAGAACCTGAAAGCGCGAGGCGGTGCGTGGTTCCAGATTGGCCCGCAGCAACTCCACATCGGCGTGGAGGACCCCTTCGCGCCTGCCCGGAAGGCACACCCGGCGCTCGTCGTGCCGTCGGAACGTCTGGATACGCTCGCGGGTCGTCTGGCAGAGGCTGGCGCGCCGGTCGAGTGGGCAGATGACATACCCGGAGTGCGGCGCTTCCACACGGCGGACCCGTGGGGCAATCGCATAGAGGTTCTCAGTCGGTCTTAGCGCTGGATACCTCGCTACCGAATCCGGTTGATCTCGCTACCGAGCTGCAGAGGCACCAACGAAAAATCCCTGCAAATGCGTTTGCACCTTTTCGCACTCTGAGCGGATAAAAACGCTGGAAGAGGCGGACATTTTCGTGGTCCTTCGCGGACTCGCCGCGAAATCGGCACAGCGTCTGAGCTTCAATTAAACGTATGCTCGCGATTAACTATCAACCTCTTATCAGAAGAGGCGAAGGTCTGAATCATCGGCAGGCACGTCAGAGTCGTGATTGGTGCGCTAGCTGGTGCGGCGGTTCTCATCGCGTTCGGCGCAGGCTCGGCCTACGCAGGTTCAAAGTGGCTGATCACAAGTACAAGCCAGATCAAGCCGACGGTGCTGAAGCAGCTCAAGGGTAAAACAGGGAAAACCGGTCCGCGCGGCGCTACCGGATCAAGAGGAGCAATCGATGCCACCGGAGCGCCAAGGACAACCGGGCAGGCCGGCTCAACGGACCCTGGGCTCAGCACTCTGCTTGCACCCGAGATGCTAACCCGACCAGTTGATTAGAGAGAATGGAGTGCCATTGTTGAGATGGTGAGTGCCATTGTTGAGATGGTCTGGGCGGCTGGGAGCGGCGACCAGACCATCATCTTCCCCCGCCTCCGACGCCGACCTCCATCTGGGCCATCGGCAGTTGGACTGGCGACGTGGCGGGTCTTGGCTGCTTGCCGTGGCGAGTCGGAGCGAAAAACGTGCTCCAGGGCGTTCCCACGAACATTGGCCTAAGGCTGAATTTCTTCAGTTAATACGGGTCATTTGCGGCATTCGCGCCTGCTTGAGGCAGCCCCGGTCAACTCAGACGCGGCAATCGGGGAGACAGGATTTGAACCTGCGACCGCCCGGCCCCCAGCCGGGTGCGCTACCAGACTGCGCCACTCCCCGTGGATATGGGGATCATACCGCCGTTGGGGCGGGCCGGCGCCGCCTGCTAGTCGCCGTGCGACGTTGCCGCCGGCGACAGTCCGACCCGCTCGGCGAGCCGGGCCAGTGCGGCGGCGATCTCCGCCGGGCGCTCGAGCGGGCCCATGTGCCCGGTGCGCTTGAGCGCCAGCAGCTCCGCAAGCTGCGGCAAGGCCTGCACCATGCGCTCGGTTTGGCTGACCGGGAGCATGCGATCCGTTGCGCCGGCGATCACAGTCGCCGGCACGGCGATGCGGGCCAAGGCCGAGCGCAGATCGAGATTCGCAACCGTGCGGCCGGCGCCGGCACGGTTCGCTGGGGCGGTCTGCCAGCTCATCTGCTCGAAGAAGGAGATGAGGCCGGGGCTTGCGTCGGGGCCGAACACGCCGTAGCGCAGCAGAGCTCGGCTGACCGGTGTCGAATGGTGGGGCAGCGTCTCCTCGCTTGTCAGTGCGAACCGCTCGGCCGCGTCGCGGATCGCACTCGGGAGCAGCGGCCAGAGCCGCGAGCCGGGCACCAGGTCGGCCATGCCGGTGCTCATCAGCGCCACGGCTCGTGCACGTCGACGCACGTCGAACGCCGCCGCCCAGGCGGCAATAGCCATCCCGCCTAACGAGTGTCCGGCCACGATCACGTCGTCCCGGCCCGCACAGCAGGCTTCGAGTTGTGCCTCCAGATCCTCGCCGTGGCGCTCGATCCGCTGGTCGTACCCGGCGAGCGAGGCGCTTTCGCCCTGACCGCGTAGGTCGCAGCAGACGACTCTGAAGCCCCGCTCCAGTAGCTCTCGGGCAAGCAGGTCGAAGTAGTGCAGAGTCTCCGTCCAGCCCGGCACCAGCACGATCGTCGGCGCTTCGTCGGGGCCCATGAGCTGGGCGAACAGTGCGGTCCCGTCGGCCGAGACGGCGTGCACCGGCACGCCGCGCAAGGGCTCCTGCAGCAGCCGTAGGTAGAGCGCGTCCCGCTCGAGCTGGTGGCGGTTGCGTCGCTGCAGAGCCACGAACGCGATCGCGGTGCCGGCCGCCGCGGCGCCGAGAACGCCGGCCGTGATTGCCGCAACGAGGCTACGGCCGTCGGCGTGATCGGCGTCGAGCCCGGCCATCCGGCCGCCTGCTTCGGAGCTGTCTGCGCCGGAGCCGCCTGCTCCGGGCTCGCGGCCGGGTTCGGCCGTGTCCTCAGAGCCGCCCATCGGAACCAGCCGTTTTACAGGCATCGTGAGCGATACGTTTATGCTGCATGACGTTCAGGCAAATCTACTCGTTGCAAGGTGATTCCGTGACGGCAACTGGAGAGCGGCTCTCGCTGGAGAAACTGTGTGTGGACACGATCCGCACGCTATCGATGGACGGTGTCCAGAAAGCGAACTCTGGCCATCCTGGTACGCCGATGGCGCTGGCGCCATTGGCGTACGTGCTGTTTACGCGCGTGATGCGCCATAACCCGAACGATCCGACCTGGCCGGATCGCGACCGCTTCGTGCTCTCCTGCGGGCACGCATCGATGCTGCTGTATTCGACGCTCTACCTGACCGGCTACGACCTCACGCTCGATGACCTGAAGTCGTTCAGGCAGCTCGGCTCGAAGACGCCGGGCCACCCCGAGTACGGGCGGACCGCCGGTGTCGAGGTGACTACCGGTCCGCTGGGCCAGGGCATCTCCCACGCCGTCGGCATGGCGCTCGCGGAGCGCCTGCTCGCCACCCGCTTCAACCGCCCCGGCCACGACGTCGTCGACCACTACACGTACGTGATCGCCTCCGAGGGCGATTTCGAGGAGGGCATCAGCGGCGAGGCCTCGTCGCTGGCCGGCCACCTCGGCCTCGGCAAGCTGATCACGTTCTTCGACCGTAACCACATCTCGATCGAGGGCGACACCGAGCTGTCCTTCGACGAGGACGTGGCCGAGCGCTACCGCGCCTACGGCTGGGACGTGACCGACCTCGGAGAGGACGTCGAGCTCGACCGGCTGCAGCAGGCCCTGGAGGACGCACAAGCGGTCACCGACAAGCCCAGCCTGATCATGGTGCGCACGCACATCGCCTGCGGCGCGCCGAATAAGCACGACACGGCCGGCGCTCACGGCAGCCCGCTCGGCGAGGATGAGGTCATCGCCACGAAGCGCGCCTACGGCTACCCGTCGGAGCAGCCGTTCTTCGTACCGGATGAGGCGCTCTCACACTGCCGCCAGGCCGGGTTGCGCGGCGAGGCCGCGCAACAGGAGTGGACCGAGCGGCTCGCCGCCTACGCGCGCGACTATCCGACCGAGGCCGCCGAGCTCGAGCGCCTGTTCGCCGGGCAGCGGCCCGTGGATTGGGCGGCACAAGTGCCGCGCTACGAGGCGTCTGAGAAGGGTGAGGCGACCCGCAAGTCGTCTGAGCGGGCGATTCAGTGGGCTGCCGGGCAGGTGCCGGAGCTCGTCGGCGGCTCCGCCGACCTTGCTCCGTCGACGTTGACGCTGATCAGCGGTGGCGGCGACGTCGAGAAGGGCAGCTACGACGGCCGCAACCTCCACTTCGGCATCCGCGAGCACGCGATGGGCGCGATCGTGAATGGCCTGAACCTGCACTACCTGCGGGCTTTCGGCGCGACGTTCATGACCTTCAGCGACTACATGCGCGGATCGATCCGCCTGGCGGCGCTGATGGGCCTGCCGTCGATCTTCGTGTTCACGCACGACTCGATCGGCGTCGGCGAGGACGGCCCGACCCACCAGCCGATCGAGCATCTCGCGGCGCTGCGGGCGATCCCGCACCTGGCCGTGATCCGGCCGGCGGACGCCAACGAGACAGCGCTCGCCTGGCGACACGCGATCGACTCGACCGACCACCCGTCGGCGCTGGTCTACTCACGCCAGGGCGTGCCGACGCTCGACCCCGACAGCGTCCCCGATGACGCGATCGAGCGCGGTGCCTACGTGCTGAAGGACACGCCGGCCGGCGCCGACGCGAAGCACGTGATCCTGATCGCGACCGGCACCGAGGTCGAGATCGCGCTGCAGGCCGCCAAGCAGCTCACCGAGCAGGGTCTGGCCGTGCGCGTGGTCTCGATGCCGTGCGCGGATAACTTCGCCGCGCAGCCGCAAAGCTACCGCGACAGCGTGCTGCCGCCGGCGATCCGGGCCCGCGTCTCGGTCGAAGCGGCCGCGACGTTCGGCTGGCATCGCTGGGTCGGAGATCTCGGCGAGACGGTTGGGATGGAGAGCTTCGGCGCGTCCGGGCCGGCGGGCAAGCTCTACGAGCACTTCGGCATCACCGCCGCGCACGTCGTGGAAGCTGCGAGCTCGACGATCGCCCGCGCGTACCCCGCATGAGGGTAGTTGTGTAGGGACAGGATCGCGCGAGAACGAATTGATGAGATAAGGAGAGCCAGTTACCGATGAGCACCGTGAACGACGTCAATCCGAAGTTGAAGGCACTGACAGAGGCCGGGGTGAGTGTCTGGCTGGATCAGCTCGGGCGCTCGTTGCTCGAGAGCGGCGAGCTCCAGCGGATGGTCGAGCAGGACTCGCTGCGGGGCGTGACCTCCAACCCGGCGATCTTCGAGAAGGCGATTCTCGGCTCCGAGGACTACGAGGCTGAGATCTCGCGGCTCGCGAAGGCCGGCGCCGACGCGAAGGAGATCTACGACACGCTGGTGGTCGCCGACGTGCAGGGCGCCTGCGACGTGCTTGCCACGGTCCATGAGCAGACCGGCGGCGTGGACGGTTTCGTTTCGCTCGAGGTGCAGCCCGATCTCGCCCGTGACGCGACTCGCACGCTCGACTCCGCGCGGCGTTACTGGGGTCTCGTGAACCGTCCGAACCTGATGATTAAGATCCCGGGCACGTCCGAGGGTGTGGACGCGATCGAGCAGGCGATCTACGAGGGCATCAACGTGAACGTCACGCTGCTCTTCGCGGTGGAGCACTACGACGCGATCGCTCACGCTTACATCCGCGGGCTCGAGCGGCGTCACGCCGAGGGCAAGTCGCTCGACGTGCACTCGGTCGCCTCGTTCTTCGTCTCGCGGGTCGACTCGCTCGTCGACAAGCAGCTCGTCGCCAGCGACGGTGAGGCCGCCCGTCTGGCTGGCACCGCGGCGCTTGCCAATGCGCGTGCCGCCTACGAGCGGTTCACGGAGATCTTCTCCGGTCCGCGCTGGGATGCCCTCGCGGCCGCCGGTGCGGTCGTGCAGCGCCCGTTGTGGGCGTCGACGGGCGTCAAGAACCCGGACTATCCCGACACCCTCTACGTCGACCAGCTGATCGCCGCCGACACCGTCAACACGATGCCGATGGCGACGCTGCGGGCGGCCGCCGAGCACGGGAAGGTCGTGCATGACACGGCCCGGATCGACGCTCGCGCCGACCTGCAGCGGCTGGCAGACGTCGGGATCGATATGGACGCGGTCACCGATCGGCTGCTGACCGACGGGATCCAGCTGTTCGTCGATGCGATGGATGAGCTGCTGGCGGGTATCGAGTCCCGCCGCGAGGTGGCTGCTGGCGATGGCGGCGTGGCTGCGGCTGCCGAGATCGATGCGAGCCTGCCGGGGGAGCTCGAGCGCGCTGTGGCGGCGCGCGTGCAGCGCGCCGACGAGGAGCACGTCGCCTCCCGGATCTGGAAGCACGACCCGTCGCTCTGGGGTGGCCCCGGGATCCCCGAGATCGAGGACCGGCTGGGCTGGCTGACGGTCACCGACGAGCTGCGGGCGCACGCCGCCGAGCTCGACGAGCTCGCGCAGACGCTGCGCGACGAGGGTTACACGGACGCGGTGCTGCTCGGCATGGGCGGCTCCTCGCTCGGCCCCGAGGTGATCCGCGCCTCCTACGGCCCTCAGGCCGGCGGCCTGACGCTGCACGTGCTCGACTCCACGCACCCGGACGCGGTCAAGGGCCTCGCCGACACGCTTGACATCGCGAAGACGGTCTTCATCGTCTCGTCGAAGTCCGGCGGCACGATCGAGACGCTCTCGCACTACCGCTACTTCAAGTCGCTGGCAAAGCCCGAGCAGTTCGTGGTTGTCACCGATGAGGGCAGCCCGCTGGCTGCCCTCGCTGAAGGCGACGGTCTCCGTAAGACGTTCCTGAACCCAACCGACATCGGCGGCCGCTACTCGGTGCTGTCGTACTTCGGGCTGGTGCCCGCGGCGCTTGCCGGCGTCTCGGTGCGCGAGCTACTGAAGTCGGCGTCGCTGGGGGAGCGGGCGTGCGCGGCCGGCCGTGACGGCGATGAGAACATCGGCCTCTGGTTCGGCGCCGCGATCGGTGAGCTGGCGCTCGCCGGCCGCGACAAGCTGACGTTCATCGTCTCCGAGCCGATCGACAGCTTCGGCCTCTGGGTCGAGCAGCTGATCGCCGAGTCCACCGGTAAGCAGGGCCGTGGCGTCCTACCGGTCGCGGATGAGCCGCTGGCCAGCCCGGATGCCTACGGCAACGACCGCGTGTTCATCTATCTGCGCGACCGCCAGCATCCGTCGGCGCAGCTCGACGCCGCTGTGGCGAAGCTGCGCGCGGCATCGCAGCCGACGATCACGCTGCCGACGAGCGGCGCCGGCGACCTTGGCCGGCTGTTCTTCGTGGCCGAGTTCGCGGTCGCGGTCGCCGGCTGGGCGCTGGCGATCAACCCGTTCGACCAGCCGAACGTGCAAGAGGCGAAGGACAACACCGGTAAGGTTCTCGCCGCCGGCACCGTGCCGGCGGTGCAGCCTGCTGACGATGCCGCGCTGAAGGCGCTGCTGTCCGACGCACAGCCGCCGCACTACGTTGCGATCCTCGGCTACCTGCCGACGTTCGGGCCGCGCAACACGGGCATCGACGCGGCGGTGAGCGAGCTGCGCGCGACGATCCGCCGGCTGACCGGGGCGGCCACGACCTTCGGCTACGGCCCGCGCTTCCAGCACTCGACCGGCCAGGAGCATAAGGGCGGGGCGCCGATCGGGCGCTTCCTGCAGCTCGTCGACGAGCCTGCATCGAAGGTTGCGATACCCGGGCAGCCGTATGACTTCGGCTACCTGATCGCCGCGCAGGCGGCCGGTGAGATCCAGACGTTGCATGCTCATGGGCTGCCGGCCGAGCGCGTCCTTCTGCAGGGCGATCTCGCGCAGGCGATTCGTGACTTCACCACACGCCTTCAGGAGGTTCCCCGCTGAGCTCCACGGCAGCAGTTAATGTCGACCTTCGGCCGGGAGAGAATCCCCTGGCCGAAGGTCTCGAGCGCCAGCCGGTGCGCTCGACTGTGCTGGTCATCTTCGGTGCGGCCGGCGACCTCGCGGGGCGCAAGCTGCTGCCCGCGCTTTACAACCTTGCCCATGATGGAGCGCTCCCGGAGCGCTTCGAGGTCGTCGGCGTCTCGCGTGGCGAGATGCCCGACGACGAGTTCCGTCGGCGCTCGACGGAGTCGATCGAGCGCTTCTCGCGGCGCCACCCCAACGGCGATGTGCTGGCGGGCTTGGCGGCGAACATGCGCTACGTCTCGGGCACCTTCGACAACGCCAAGCTCTACCAGGATCTCGCTGAGGCGCTGGCGCAGATCGACACGGAGCACGGCAGCCCCGCGAACCGGGTCTTCTACCTATCGACGGCGCCGCAGTTCTTCCCGGTGATCGCCGGGAAGCTCGGCGAGGCCGGCTTGAACCGCTCAGGCGATGCCGATGTGCGGATCGTGATCGAGAAGCCGATCGGCTACGACCTCGCCTCCGCGAAGGCGCTGAACCAGGCGGTGCTGAAGTGGTTCGCCGAGTCGCAGGTGTTCCGGATCGACCACTATCTCGGTAAGGAGACCGTGCAGAACATGCTGGCGCTGCGCTTCGCCAACATCCTGTTCGAGCCGGTCTGGAACCGTAACTTCGTCGACCACGTGGAGATCACCGCGGCCGAGGACATCGGCATCGGCACACGCGCCGGCTACTACGAGGGGGCGGGGGCGTTGCGCGATCTCGTCCAGAACCACATGCTGCAGCTGCTGGCGCTGCTCACGATGGAGCCGCCAACCTCGTTCGAGGCCAACCGGCTGCGCGACGAGAAGGTGAAGGTGCTGGAGTCGATCGTGCCGCCGAGACCCGAGCAGGTGAGCGAGATGTCGGTGCGGGCGCAGTACGGGCCGGGCGTCGTCGCCGGCGCCGAGTCGGTCGCCTACCGGGACGAGCCGGGCGTTGCGCCGGACTCGCGCACCGAGACCTACACGGCGCTGCGGCTGAACATCTCGAACTGGCGCTGGGCGGGGGTGCCGTTCTACCTCCGGACCGGCAAGCGCCTCTCGCGCAAGCTGACCGAGATCGCCGTGATCCTGCGGCCGGTTCCACACCTCGCCTTCCAGGCGACCGACACGGTCGGCTTCCAGGCCAACCACATCGTCCTGACGGTGCAGCCCGACGAGGGCGTCTCGGTGTCGCTGGGGGCGAAGATCCCCGGACCGCAGATGCGGATCCGCTCCGTGAACATGGAGTTCCACTACGGCACCTCGTTCCTGTCGGAGTCGCCCGAGGCTTACGAGCGGTTGATCCTCGACGCGATGCGGGGCGACGCGACGCTGTTCACCCGCGACGACGAGGTCGAGGCATTGTGGTCGATCATCGACCCGATCCTCTACGCCTGGGGCCAAGACCGCAGCTCCCCGATCCCCAGCTACGTGTCCGGCTCGGCCGGTCCGGTGCAGGCGGAGGCGCTGCTCGAAGGGCGTCAGTGGCGGCGCCTGTGAAAGGCCTGCGGCCATGAGCGACGCGCGCTGGGTCGAAGAGGACACCACTCCCGAGCGGATCGATGCAGCGCTGCGCGAGCTGCTGCACCGGCGTCACGCCGAGGACGCGACGCTGGTCCCCGCACGGGTGCTGAACCTGGTGGTGATCGCCGATCGCGCCTGGCGCGGTGAGGTCATCAACCGCCTCGAGGACGTCGGGGGGCTACAGCCTTCGCGAACGATCCTCTGCACCGTCGAGGAGGATCGCCACAACCTGGCGGCAAGCGCGACGGTCTCGGACGGAGCGCGTCCGGGCACCGCAATCGGGGTCGCGCACGAGACCGTCGAGATCATCCTCGGACCCGAGCACCTGAAGCGGATCGACACGATCATCGACCCCGTGACGGTGTCGGAGCTACCGACGCTGGTGTGGTCGCCGCACCACCGCGACGAGGCGGTCGAGGTGCTGCGGGCGACCACCGATGTGCTGCTGATCGACATCGACGACCCGGTGAACTTCGACGGTCCCGGGCCGGCGCTGCAGCGCAGCCTCGATCTGCAGGATGGCGGTACCTACATCGTCGATCTCGCCTGGCTGCGTTCACTGCCCTGGCGCGAGCGCGTGGCCGGAATGTTCTCGGACCCGGTTCGCGCCGCCCGGCTCGACGGCATCAGGCGTCTGCAGGTGCGCCATCACAGCGTTTCCGTCGGCTCTGCGCTGCTGTTCGCCGGCTGGCTGACGTCGCGCCTGGGATGGGAGCCGGTGTCGCTCGAGGTCGCCTCGAACGGCACGCGCAGTGGCTCGCTGCGCAGCCGTGAGGGCAGCGCGATCAGCGTCGAGCTGGAACCGGCGCAGCAGCTTGCCCGCGGCATCGGCGGGATCACGCTGACCGGCGCCGCAGGCTTCTCGCTGTCGCTCGACCGCGCGCCCGGCGGCATGGAGGCGCGCGAGCTGCGAGCCGGGACGCGGCCCGCTCGATGGCGCCTGCTCGGCGCCGGCCGCGGCGAGGGTGGCATCCTCGGCGAGGCGATGCGCCGGGCGCTGACCCGCGACCGGATCTACGGTCCTGCGGTGAGCGCGGCGCGCAGCCTCGGCGAGTGACGGATAGCAATCGACGCGAGGAGCGGTGAGGAGCGGTGACGGAATGAGCATCACGGTGGAGCTGGCTGATGACCCCACGAAGCGCTGTGCGGAGCTGCTGAGCGGTGCCGCCGAGACCGGCGAGGACATGATCCTCACCGGGGGCTCGACGCCCAGGGCGGCGTACGAGTTGGCGGCGAGCACCGGCGCGCGGTCCTGGCAGGGCGCGCGACTGTGGTTCAGCGACGAACGCTGCGTCGGCCCGGACGACCCGCGCTCGAACTTCGGCATGGTTCGCGCCGCGCTGCTAGAGCCACTGACCGCGGCCGGCGTCGAGGTCGCGTTCTGCCGTCGGATCCTGGGGGAGCGCGGGCACGAGGAGGCGGCGCTCGAGTACGAGCGCGAGCTCGAGGAGGTCGGCGGTGGGCCCGGCGCGATCCGCTTCGGCTTCGCGCTGCTCGGAATCGGCTCGGACGGCCACATCTGCTCGATGTTCCCATCCCAGTCCTCGCTGCGCGAGAGCGCACGGCTGGCGGTCGGCGTGCCGCAGGCGGGCCTCGAGCCGTTCGTCCCGCGCGTGACGCTGACCTTCGCGGCGCTCAACCGCTGCCGGCACGTGGTGGTTCTTGCCACTGGCGCTGGGAAGGCCGACGCGGTCGCCGCAGCCTTCGCGGAGGACGCTCCGGCCAGCGAGACCGTACCGGCCTCGCTGCTGGCACAGCACGTCGAAGAGATCACCGTGCTGATCGACGATGCTGCGGCAGGTCGGCTGTGAGCGCCTTCATCGGAGTTGACGTCGGCGGCACGAAGGTGGCAACCGCCCGGCTGGATGAGAACGGCCTGGGCCAGGAGTTCCGGCAGCCGACGGTACTGAACGACACCGGTCGGCTGGTCGACGAGTTCGTCGAGCTGGTGGAGCAGGCGGCCGAGGGGCACAGCTACGATGCCGTGGGCGTCGGCGTGCCCTCGATCGTGCGCTTCGCCAGCGGCGAGGCGGTGTCCACCGCGAACATCCCGTCGCTGGTCGGCGCGCCGCTGCGTGACATGTTGAGCGAACGGCTCGGGGTGCCGGTGTTCGTCGATAACGACGCGACCGTTGCCGCCTGGGCCGAGGCACACGATCACGATTTCAAGCTCGTCTGCCGGAACCTCGTGATGATCACGGTCGGCACCGGCATCGGCGGTGGGATCATCATCAACGGCCACATCTTCCGCGGTGCGAGCGGCGGCGCGGGCGAGATCGGCCACGCGCTGATCGGGGTCGTCACCGAGCCGGACATACCGTTCGCCGGTGGCACGTTCCCCGAGCCCGGCTCGCTCGAGGCGCTGGCGGCGGGGCGGGCGCTCGACCGGCTTGCCGGCGCGCAAGCGGCAAGCAAGCCCGGCTCGGCGCTGGGTCGGGCCGCAGCCGCGGGCGAGCGGGTCGACGGCCAGGCGGCGACCGCGATGGCCGCCGCCGGCGACCCGGACGCGCAGACGATCGTTCGCCGATGGGCACACGCGCTCGGCATCGGCATCGCCAACGCGATCAACACCTTCGACCCCGAAGAGGTCGTGATCGGCGGCGGCGGGGCTGCGGCCGGCGATCTGCTCCTCGAACCGGCAAAGGCGATCGCGGAAGGCTACGTTTTGCCTGGCCTGCGGGGCCTCGCCCGGGTGCGTCGCGCCCGTTTCGGACCCGAGGCGGGTGTGCTCGGTGCGGCCTTGCTTGCCCGCGACGAGCTGAGGCGTTAGCAGCTGCCGCTGCCGGATAGGCTTCAGCGATGGCGCGGCGCCCAGAACCAGCGATCGTGATCGTCCGCCACGGGGCGACCGAGTGGAGTGAGGCTGGGCGCCACACCAGCCGTACGAACTTGCCGTTGCTGCCCGAGGGGGTCGAGCGGGCGCAGTCGCTGGCTCGCACCCTCGACCCCGCGAGCTTCGCGCTGGTGCTGTGCAGCCCTTCGCGACGCGCCCAGCAGACCGCGCAGCTGGCGGGCTTCGGCGCGCGCATCGAGATCTGCAACGAGCTGACCGAGTGGAACTACGGCGACTACGAGGGCCTGACGACGCCGCAGATCCACGCCCGGCGGCCGGGCTGGAACCTCTGGCGGCAGGGTGCGCCCGGCGGTGAGATGCCGGGTGAGGTGGCGGCGCGCGTCGACCGCGTGATCGAGCGTGCCTGTGACGGCGACGGAGATGCGATCCTGTTCGCGCACGGCCACGTGCTACGCGTGCTGGCCGCGCGCTGGCTGGGCGAGAGCGCCGAGTTCGGCTCGCGCCTCGACCTCTTCCCGGCGACGATCTCGAAGCTCGGCCATGAGCACGAGCGGCGCGTGATCGAGCGCTGGAACGCTGACGCGCCGTAGTCGCCAGCGGCAGCGGTGGCCGATGCCGCTCTAAACGAGCTGACCCCTCCGTAGACGGGGAATGCCGGAACGACACGGTGGCCACGGCAGGGTGCGCAGCCTAAGGCTTGTACGGATTGTTACGTGCTCTTTTAGATACGAAACGTAGCGTAATCATATAAGCTAAGGAGCCATGTGGCGTAATCGCGTGGTTGGTGTCAAAGCCGGGGGGCGGGCGCTGGTCGTAGCCGTCCTGTCGTTGTTCTTCGCCGCCGCACCAGCGGCGCGAGCGCAGCCGGTGCCGTTCCCGCTGGAGATCTCAGCGGGTGACGTCAATGGTTCCGACGGCACCGCCAGCCCTAACGGTTCCAGCGCGAGCGCGACGATTGCGATCACGCCGTCAGTGACCACCGGACCCTCGGGCGCGGCGCAGACCTACACGATCGAGTTCCAATGCTCCGGCGTAGACACCACCGACTGCGGCGCGGACCCGGAGATCACGATCCCGCTCGATCTGACCTCGGATAATGCCGACACGCCCGACATGTCCGGCTGGACTTACAGCGCCAGCGGCTCGCTGGCTGACGGCACGAGCCTGATCTCGGGGCAGCCGTCCGTGATCGGGTCTGGCACCAGCGCCGAGTACGTGATCCCGCTCAACGAGGAGGCGCTCACCACCGCCGCGGGCAATATGAGCTCGATTCAGATCACCGTCACGCCGCCGGACAACACCACCCCGAACGCCACCACCTGGTCGCTGACGCCAAGCTTCCAGACCGACTCGATCGCTCCGGTTGCCGCCCCTACGGCGGCGACCGGCACTGCCACCGCAGGCGCGAACATCTCGGTCAACAAGTCCACCGATGACGGCGGTGCCGTCTACGAGAACGGCGCGACCGTCAGCTTCACGATCAAGGCCTCTTGCGGGTCCGGCTCGACCGGCAACCTCTACCTGCAGGACGGCAGCGACAGCGTCGTCGACACGCTGCCGGCGGGACTGACGTTCGTGTCGGCCACGCCGGCTCCGGACAGCGCTCCCAACGTCGGCGACAACGGCGGGACGATCAGCTGGGACGCGAGCAACGATCTTCCGACTGGCTGCACTACCGACAGCACCGGCAGCGGCACCTACACGGTTGTCGCCACGATGAACGTTCCCGTCGATCAGACCGCACTGATCAACGCCGTCACCTTCACCGGCACCCCGATCGACGAGAGCAGCACCTCGACGAACGCTCGCGTGAACCTGATCGGGCTCACGACGCCGCCGTCGGCTGGGGCGGGCACGGGCTTTCTCAGCAAGAGCTCGGTCGGCCCACTGAACATCCCCGGCAGCGGCGCCTCCAGCGCCGACTACCGCGGCACCTACGCCGGCCACTGGCTCACCAACGCGACCACGACGCCGAACTCGAACCCCAGCCAGGCCGAGGGCGAGTACTCGGTCAACGTGAACTACGCGGACGCCAGCGGCAACGCGATTCAAGGCATCTTCGAGACCGCGCTCGCCGATCCGATGCCGTGCCTCGACACCTCCTCAGGGGGTGGCTCGACCGCAACGGAATACGACTCGAACGCGGTGACCGGCGACATCTCGAACGGGAGCTTCACCGGCTCCTCGGCCGGCAACGACCTGAGCTCGCTCGGCACGCTGTGCCAGAGCCCGGCGTTCACGCCGACGATCATCGAGGTCAACTCCCACGACGTCGCGACCGCGGTCGACGACGGCTGGGCGCCGGTCGCCGTCTACGCGGACGGCACCACCGCCGCACTTACCGCGCGCAACGGCTCGTCGAATTACGAGTACTACACCGTCCCTGCCGCGAACGGCGGCGGCAGCCCCGTGGTGGCAATCGTGCTGCTGGCCAGCTCGGCGATCGCCAATCATTCGCTGCAGCTGAACGTTTGGGGCTACGCGAGCTCCAGCCTGCAGTCCACGAACGTCGTGCAGGACACCGCGACCGCGACCGCCTACCTGGCCGCCGACGGCACGACCGCGTCCGGCACCTCATCCCAGAGCGCCAAGCTCTACATCGAGCCGAACTACCCGCAGCTCGGCGTCTACAAGTCATTCTCGAGCAGCTCGATCGCCAGCGGGACGACGAGCGACGGGGTCAACCTGAGCGGCCACGTGACCGTTCCGACGACCGGTGAGCTGCCCGGTGACGTCGTGATCACCGACCTGCTGCCGACGGGCCTGAGCTGGAGCAACCCGGTCACCAGCGCTCAATTCACCGTGTCCTCGGGCTCAGGCTCGTCCGCGAAGGTCACGGCCACCGTCGAGAACGTCAGTGATTACGACAACACTGGCCAGGATCTGGTCCGCGTCACCTTGCCCGTCGCGGCGTTCAACGCGAGCGGCTACTACACGATCGAGCCACCGAGTGGCTTCGTGCAGGTGACCGTGCCGAAAGGCGCCGAGGTCTACAACAACACCGGCGACCTGTTCGTGCAGAACGTGGACGACGACACGCTGCCGACCTGCGGGCCGGGCAGCGGCGGCACCCCGGCGACCTTCCAGTCGAGCGACACGCAGAACCTTGCCGGCGACGGTGTCGCCAACGAAAGCTACTGCTCCTTCGCGGCGACGTTGACAGTGACACCGAGCGGCGGCCCGGACTACGCGATCGCTAAGACCGTCCAGGGCGACCAGGACTCGGAGCCCGTCGGCGGGCTGGGCATCGGCAGCGCCTCCGAGGGCGGCTCGGCGACCTACACGCTGACGTGGCGTAACACCGGCGGCACGGAGCTGCAGGACCCGGTGATCTACGACATCCTGCCTTATGTCGGCGACACCGGCGTCAGCCAGGGGCAGAGCGCCAGTGCGCGCGACAGCGCGTTTGCGACGGTGTTCGCCGGGGTTGTCACCAGCAGCATCCCCAGCGACGTCACCGTCTACTACTCGACCTCGACCAACCCCTGCCGCGACGAGGTCTACGCGGACAGTGACAACGCCGGCTGCGTCGACGACTGGACCACAACCGCGCCCAGCGACCTGAGCACGGTCAAGGCGCTGAAGTTCCTCTCGACCGGTGCCTATGCGACGCTCGGATCGGGCACCTCCTCATTCTCGGTCCAGTTCAACGTGACGCTGCCGGCCGACAAGGTGAACATCGTCGCCTGGAACAGCGCCGCGACCAGTGCTGAGGATATGGACGGCGACTACCAACTTGCCACCGAGGGCCCGAAGGTTGGCATTGAGGCGCCCGCGCCGCTGCGTACTCCGACGCTGGCTACTGCGGTCGGGAGCGCGCCGAGCGAATCGGGCGACCCGATGGCGGATACCGCGACCGTCGGCAATACCGGTGGTGGCTCCGGCTCGATCGCCTGGCAGCTCCTCGGGCCGGTTGCGCCGAATAGCTCTGGCACCTGCACCGGCCTTGACTGGTCGGGCGCAGCGACGTTCGGCTCCGGCACGAAAGCGTTGACCGGCGACGGCAACTACACCACCGCGACGTCGACGCCAACCACTCCGGGCTGCTACAGCTACGCCCAGCAGCTCACCGGCTCGGTGTTCGCGGGGGAGGTCGACAGCGCCGTCGGCGCCGCCAGCGAGACCTTCCTGGTCCCGCCGCCGACGCTGTCGACACAGATCTCCGAGCCGCAGATCGGTGCGGGCGGCAGCGTCAGCGATAAGACTTCCGTCACCCACATCGGCAGCGCGGCCGGGACGCTCGACTGGCAGCTGGTGGGGCCGGTTGCGCCGAATAGCTCTGGCACCTGCACCGGCCTTGACTGGGACGGAGCGGCAACCGCTGACTCCGGGACCACCGCGGTGAGCGGTGACGGCAGCTACACGACCAGCGCCACGACGCTGACTACGGTCGGCTGCTACAGCTACGTGCAGACGCTCGCTGGCGATATCCCCGGCGCGCCGGTCACGAGCAGCGCGGGCACGACCGGCGAGACCGTGCTGGTGCCGGCGGCGCAGGTGACGGTCACTAAGACCGCCAGCTCCTCGCGCGTGCAAGCCGGTCAGAACGTGACCTACACGATCACGGTCACCAACAATGGCACGACTCCCGCTTACGGTGTCTCGTTCACCGACAAGCCGGCTAGCTCGTTGCAACTGATCTCGGTCAGCTCTCCGGCGGGCGCCAGCTGCGGCGGTGCCTTCCCGTTAACGTGCCAGCTGGGGACGCTGGCCGCCGGCCAACAGGTTCAGGTTAAGGTGGTTGCGCTACCGCTGACCGCCGGCAGCGTGGTGAACGGCGTCACGGTCACCGCCACCGGCGCCGGCGGCGCCTCCGTGGCGAGGTCCGTCAGCGCCGAGTCGGAGGTCCTGGTGGGGCTGACCCTGCAGAAGCGAGCCCTGGCGAAGACCGTGCGCGCCGGCCACCACGTCGGCTTCGTGATCACCGTCCGCAACCCGACCTCGTTCACGGCGACGCAGGCGCAGGTCTGCGACCGGCTGCCCGCCGATCTCACGTTCCTCCGCTCACAGCCGCGCGCGAAGGTCCGCAATGGTCAGTTCTGCTGGACGTTCGCGAGCATCCGCGCGCATGCGCAGAAGATCATCCGCGTCAAGGTCAGGGCGCTGCGCGGCGCCAGCGGGTGGGCGGTGAACAACGTGACGCTTAAAGGCGCTGACATCGTCACCCGCAGGGCTCACGCCAGCGTGAGGATCCTGCGCTGGCGGCTGCGCTCGACGCCGGTCACCGGCTGATCGTCAATCGGCCGTCGGGGCACGGGTGCCGGTCGCGGGTACCCGCGACCGGCACCCGGCAGGCGCGACTCGCCCGGCCACACCAGACTCAGCGCTCGATCAGCACCGGCGCACCGATCGGCAGGCGATGGGCGAGCCAGCTCACCGCGCCGTTGTCGACGCGGATGCAGCCGTGCGAGCGGGCACTGCCCAGCGGGTCGCGCAGGCTGTCGCCGCCGCGGCCGTGGATCGCGACCCGGCCAGGTCCGCCGTCGAAGCTGTGCAATTTGTTCGAGAGCGCGGTGAGCGGCAACGCCCAGCTGCCCACGAAGCCGTTTGCGTCCGGCTGGCGGTCGCGCTCGTAGATCGCCGCGAGTCCCAGCGGTGTCGGCGTCGACCGCTTGCCGACCACCGCGGTGAAACGTCGCCGCAGTCGTCCGGCGCGGTAGACGGCGACCTGGCGCCGATGCAGCGTGATCGTCACCCAGTAAGGGGTGTGACTAACCAGCACGTTCGAGCGCGCGATCCAGGCCGAGCTGTCATTCGGTCGGATCGGCAGCAGCACCCGGAGCCATTCCTGGCCGCCAACCTCTGTCGAGCCGAGCACCAGCAGCGATTGCGGTTCGCCCGACCAGCTCGTCTGGGTCGACAGCCGTAGCCTTCGACGTGTGCCGTCAGGCCGGGTCCAGGCGTCGGTGCGGACCACGATCTGCGCGATCGTGGCACCGTCGCTGCGCGAGGGCGCGGCGACTGTCGTGCCGGCGTTGATGCTCGCGGCTGGTGTCGCGCCCACGTTGATGCTCGCGGCTGGTGTGCCGCCTGCTGTCGTCGCAGCGGCCGTGGTGGTGACCGCTGCGGTCGGCGACCGATCCGCAGCCGTTGCAGACGCGGGAGCGGCTAGGCAGACAGCCGCCAGCACCGGTAGGAGCGCACGTCGTCGCATTCTGGGAGCGACGCTGCACGAGCCTGTGGCGGGCTTGATCACCGGCTCAATGTTAGGCGGAAGCTTCCTCGGTACAGACGCGCTGTGCAGCGTCCGGTGACTCGGTAGATTGGGAGTGATCGAGCGCTGGGCGCGCACGGTCCGCAGGAACTCGGGAAACTCCGCGTCAAGCAGGCTAGAGTCGTTCTCGCAGAGGTGAACGATCGCGTAGGTGGCGCCCATACCATGACAACGGGGCAGATGGTGATCGAAGTGAGCGGCCTCCGCAAGTCATACGGTGACTTCGAGGCCGTCGGCGGTATCGACCTGCAGGTCGCTGCCGGGGAGGTCTTTTGCCTGCTCGGCCCGAACGGCGCTGGCAAGACGACGACTGTCGAGATCCTCGAGGGCTACCGCCGGCGGACTGCGGGTCAGGTGCAGATCCTGGGGTTGGATCCGGAGCGCGCGCCGCGCGCGCTGCGTGAGCGCGTTGGCATCGTGCTGCAGGAGTGCGGCGTCCAGAACGACCTGACGGTCGCCGAGCTCGTCGAGATGTACGGCCGCTACTACATCCGCTGCCGGCCGGCCGCCGAGGTGATCGAGCTGGTCGGGCTTACGGACCAGGTGCGTGCCAAGGCGAAGAGCCTCTCCGGCGGCCAGCGCCGGCGGCTGGACCTGGCCTTGGCGCTGGTCGGCGACCCCGACCTGATCTTCCTCGACGAGCCGACCACAGGCTTCGATCCAACCGCGCGCCGTGAGGCGTGGGCAACCGTCCAGGCGCTCGGCGGCCTCGGTAAGACAGTATTCCTGACCACGCACTACATGGATGAGGCGCAGGCCCTCGCGAACCGGATCGCTGTGGTCGTGCGCGGCCAGATCATCGCCCACGGCACGCCTCACAACCTCGGCGGCCGGCACCTGCGTCCGGCGGAGATCCGATTCCGGCTGCCGGCGACGGTCGAGCGCTCAGATCTGCCGTGGGTGCGGGGCGACGTCAGCGAGCCGAATGCAGACAGCGACGCCGTCGTGGTCGTCACCGAGGCGCCGCTCGAGGCCGTGCACACGCTGACCGGCTGGGCGCTCGAGCGGGGCATCGAGCTGTCGGACTTCACGGTGACCCAGCCGACGCTCGAGGACATCTACCTCGAGCTCACCGAGAACGCCGAGGCTGCGGCGGGCGCTGGGAGCGCCGAGGCCACGGCGGGTGCGGGACACGACGAAGCCGCCGCCGGCGCCGGGCACAACCCGGCGAAGTGGGGGAAGCACGTGGTGCAGCGGTGACGGTCATGGTTTCGCCGGGTCCCGCCCGTCACTCGACACTACGGCGAGACATCCGTCTCGCCGGCTGGCAGGTGCTCTACGAGCAGCGCGCCTTCTGGCGCAACCGTGGTCGCGGTGTTTTCACCTTTCTGTTCCCGCTGGTGATGCTGATCTTCTTCGGCAGCCTGAACCAGGGTGGGACGACCAGAGAGCACGGCTTCACGATCGCCTACAACGAGTTCTTCGTGCCGGGCATCCTCGCCTATGGGATCGTGGCCGCGAGCTTCATTAACATCGGCGTCGGCACGGCGGCGCTGAAGGACCGTGGTGTCCTCAAGCGGATGCAGGGGACGCCGCTGCCGCGCTGGGGATACGTCGCCGCGCGGATCGCCTCGACCGTGATCGTGGTCCTGGCGATGACCGTCCTCAGCCTCGCGATCGGCGCGATCTTCTACGGCGTCCGGCTGCGCAGCGCCACCTTGCCGGGGCTGGTGGCGACGCTGGTGCTCGCCACCGCCGCCTTGACGACGCTCGGGATCGGCGTCAACCGCTTCATCTCGGGCGCCGAGGCCGCACCGGTGGTCCTGAACATGCTGACGCTGCCGCTGACCTTCATCTCGGGCGTCTGGTTCCCGGTGAACGGCCTGCCCGGCTGGTTGCGGGCGATCGCCGATTTCTTCCCGGTCAAGGCGCTTGCCGACGGTCTGCAGCGCGTCTTCAACCCGCACATCGCCGGGCCTGGCTTCAGCGGTGGCGACCTGCTGAACCTTGCGATCTGGTCGGCCGTCGGCGCGTGGCTGATGCTCAGCTTCCTGCGCTCGTCGCAGAGCGACTAGCCGGCGGCCTCTCACCAAAGCTGACAGCCCTCTGACGTGGGCTACGTAGATCGTGGCAACGGGAACGGTGGTAACCCGCAGATATGACGGTTAGCTGTGTACAAGTGATTCCCCGTGCCTTGCCAGGCAACCGGCCGGGGGCTAAGTTCCACGGGTGGAGGTTGGATCGGAGCCCCGGAGTCCACGTACCTGATCTGGGGAGGACCTCCATGAAGCGCCGCGGCCTTGGTGGTCAGTCCTGTCGGGCTGCCACCAAGGCCAAGAACCCCTGCCGCGATCGCCGCGTGCGAGCGCCGCGTCCGTGACAGAAGTCTCCGGCCACGAAAGCGGTCTTCAGTGAGAGCGCCACGCGCAGCTTGGGCAGGATCTCCGCCGGAGATCTCCGGCGCCTGCTCGCGCAAACCCGAAGATCCCTACCGGCACCATCGCCGTGCGGACGCCCCCGTCCTGAAGTGCGGCTGAAGGGAGTCGAACCCCCACGCCCAAAAGGGCACAGCGACCTGAACGCTGCGCGTCTACCAGTTCCGCCACAGCCGCAGAGGAGATGCAAAATAGCACCTCGCCCATGGGGGTGTCTCCGAGCTCGCGTCGCGGTGGCTTGGGCCGGGCTCGAGGGCCTGCATCCGGGCGCCCAGAACCCAGCCCAGACGGCTAATTCCGCCGGGGTCCGCTACGCTTATCACTCCACAGCGAGCCGCTATCGTCTAGTGGACTAGGACGCCGCCCTCTCACGGCGGTAACTCGGGTTCGAATCCCGATGGCGGTACTCAGGAGCCCCGCGCAGCGGGGCTCTGGTCGTTAAGGCGCCCGCCGCCTTGGCGTCCGATGCGTGAGCCGGGCCGGCAGTTGCGCCAGCCGCCCGACGCCCGCGCCACCTATCCGAACGCCTTCTTTGGCACTCCAGGTATCACATGCGTACTCGCAGTGCCAAAGAACGAGACGTGGGTGAAGCCCGGGCCGGCGCGCTCCCCGGCCCAGTCCGCTACCCAACCCAACCTAATCCACTACCCGCCCATGTGCGGATGCTCACTACCCGCGGGGCACCGGGTCCGCGGCCTGTGCTATCACGGTGACGGGCCTTTGGTCCCGCCGTAGTGGTTGGACGCCACCGGCGTATGCGCTGAAATTTCTGTGGGGTGTGAATCATGGGCCAGTTCAACTTTGAGCCGGTACAACTGTGATGTTTGAAATGCGGCTTCACGGCCGAGGTGGACAGGGTGTAGTAACGGCCGCGGAGCTATTGTCAATCGCCGCGTTCAACGACGGCCTGCACGCGCAGGCGTTTCCGAGCTTCGGCTCGGAACGAACCGGCGCCCCGGTGATGTCGTACTGCCGGATCAGCGATCACGAGATCCGCACGCGCGAGCCGGTCAACAACCCGGACGCGGTGCTGGTCATCGATCCGACGCTGTTGCATCAGATCGACGTGTTCTCGGGGCTGGGTCCTGACGGCTACGCGGTGATCAACAGCTCGCGAAGCTTGAGCGAGCTTGATCTGGGGGATCTCGTGAGCCGTGGCAAGGCCGAGCGGCTGCTGACCGTGCCGGCCACCGACCTCGCGCGCGAGTACCTAGGCCGGCCGTTGCCGAACATCGCCGTGCTGGGCGCGGTCGCGGCGCTGACGCAGGTGGTCACGCTCGACTCGCTGGCGACGGCAATCCGGGATCGTTTCAAGGGGAAGGTTGGAGAGGGCAACGTCAAGGCGGCCAGCGCCGCTTACGAACTCATAGCGCCTGCCAGCGGGCAGGCGCGGAAGCCGGAGGTCGTCGATGCTTAAGCAGATCGAAGGATCCCAGGCGGTTGCGCAGATCATCTCGCGATGCCGCCCGGAAGTGATTTGCGCGTATCCGATCTCGCCGCAGACGCACATCGTCGAAGCGCTCTCCCGCCTGGTGAAGTCCGGTGAGCTGGAGCACTGCGAGTACGTCAACGTCGAATCGGAGTTCGCGGCGATGTCGGTCGCGATCGGCGCCAGCGCCACCGGCGCCCGCACCTATACAGCCACTGCCAGTCAGGGTCTGCTCTACATGACCGAGGCGCTCTACAACGCCTCTGGGCTCGGGCTGCCGATCGTGATGACGGTCGCCAACCGGGCGCTGGGCTCGCCGATCAACATCTGGAACGACCACTCCGACTCGATGTCGCAGCGCGACTCCGGCTGGATCCAGCTCTACGTCGAGTCGAACCAGGAGGCGGTCGACGTTCACATGCAGGCGTTCCGGCTCGCCGAGGAGCTGTCGCTGCCGGTGATGGTGTGCATGGACGGCTTCGTGCTCACGCACGCGGTCGAGCGCGTGGAGATCCCCGAGCAGGCCGACGTCGACGCGTTCGTTCCACCGTTCGTGCCACGCCAGATCCTCGATCCGCAGGATCCGATGTCGATCGGCGCGATGGTCGGTCCCGAGGCCTACACCGAGGTGCGCTACCTCGCGCACTACCAGCAGATGCAGGCGCTTGACCTGATCCCGCAGCTGGCCAGCGAGTTCGAGCAGCGCTTCGGGCGCCCCGCCGGCGGCCTGTTGCGCACCTACCGCTGCGAGGACGCGGAGACGATCGTCGTCGCGCTCGGCTCCGTGATCGGCACGATCGAGGATGCGATCGACGAGCTGCGCGAGGAGGGCATGTCGATCGGTTGCCTGGCGCTCAAGACCTTCCGCCCCTGGCCAGGCGAAGAGGTCCGCAGCGCGCTTTCCGGCTGCAAGCGCGTGGTTGTGGCCGAGAAGGCGTTCTCGGTCGGTGTCGGCGGCATCGTCGTGGAGAACGTGCAGAATGCGATCGGTGACTTGCCGATCGACCTCTACGGCGCGATCATCGGACTCGGCGGCCGGGCAGTGAGGAAGGCGGCGCTGAAGGAGCTCTTCACGGACGCCGTCGACGGCAAGCTCGCGTCGACCACGTTCGTCGATCTCGACCGTGATCTGGTGCGGCGGGAGCTGGAGCGGATGTCGGCGAAGCGCCGGTCTGGCGCCCACGCCGAGAACATGCTCCACGACGTCAGTTCGCTTGTGTCCAAAGGAGTGTGACGAGATGACCGCAACGCGACTGCGCTACTACCAGACCGGCAGCTTCGCCGCCGGCAACCGGCTCGTCGAGCCGGAGCAGCGCTCCAACCAGGCCGCCCGCGAGCGGCCGAACTCGATCACCTCGGGTCACCGCGCCTGCCAGGGCTGCGGTGAGGCGCTTGGCGCCCGCTACGCGATCGACACCGCGCTGAGGGCCTCGGGCAACGACCTGATCGCCACCAACGCGACCGGCTGCCTCGAGGTGTTCTCGACGCCGTATCCCGAGAGCTCCTGGCAGCTGCCGTGGATCCACTCGCTGTTCGGCAACGCGCCGGCGGTGGCGACCGGTGTCGCCGCCGCGCTGAAGGCCAAGGGCAACACGCACACGCGGGTTGTCGGCCAGGGCGGCGACGGTGGCACCGTCGACATCGGCTTCGGTTGCCTGTCCGGGATGTTCGAGCGCGGCGACGACGTGCTCTACATCTGCTACGACAACGAGGCCTACATGAACACCGGCGTGCAGCGCTCCGGCGCGACGCCGCCGGCCGCGCGCACCGCGACCACCCAGGCGGTCGGGACCGAGCCCGGCGCCCCCTGGGGGCAGGGGAAGAGCGCACCGCTGATCGCGCTCGCCCACGAGATCCCGTACGTGGCGACCGCGACGATCGCCGACCTGCACGATCTGGAGGCGAAAGTCGCGCACGCGATGGAGCTGCACGGTCCCCGCTACATCCACCTGCTCGTTACTTGCCCGCTCGGCTGGGGGACCGCTTCCTCCAACTCGGTCAAGGCTGCGCGGCTGGCCGTCGAGACCGGGCTCTTCCCGCTGTTCGAGGGTGGCTACGGCGACGTCACCGGGGTCACGAAGATCCGCCACCAGCAGCCGGTCGACGCTTACCTGCAGATTCAGGGGCGCTTCCGGCACCTGTTCAAGCCGGCTCGCAACGACGATGTGATCGCCGAGATCCAGGCGCGCGCCGACCGCAATATCAAGCGCTTCGGTTTGCTCGACGAGGAAAGCCAGGAGGCAGTGGCATGAGCGTTGACGAGAAGCCTTTCGCGATCACGCTTGAGGTCGGCTCGAGCAAGGCAAACCACACCGGCTCCTGGCGGACCGAGCGACCGGTATATGTGCGTCGGCAGGCGCCCTGCTGTGGCGCCTGCCCGGCTGCCGAGGATCCTCAGCAGTGGCTCTACCACGCTGAGGACGGCGACTACGAGACGGCGTGGCGCGAGATCATGCGCCGCAACCCGTTCCCGGCGATCTGCGGCCGCGTCTGCTACCACCCCTGCGAGACCGCGTGCAACCGCGCGCAGCTCGATAAGGCCGTCGGCATCAACTCGGTCGAGCGCTTCCTCGGCGACCAGGCGCTGGTCGAGGGCTGGCGGGTCAAGCCGATCGCTGCGCCGACCGGTAAGCGCGTGCTGATCATCGGCGCCGGCCCGTGTGGCCTTGCTGCCGCCTATCACCTGGCGCTGCTCGGTCACAGCGTCACGATTAAGGACGCCGCGCCGGCGGCCGGCGGCATGATGCGCTATGGCATCCCGAAGTACCGCCTGCCGCGCGACGTGCTCGACGCCGAGGTCGCGCGGATCGTCGAGCTCGGGGTCGAGCTCGACCTCGGCCACGACGTCAAGGACCTCTTGGCCGAGCAGACCGAGGGGAACTTCGACGCGGTCCTGATCGCCGTCGGCGCGCAGCTCGGCAGCCGGACCTACGTTCCCGCCGGCTCGGCCGCGAAGATCCTCGACGCCGTCTCGATGCTGCACAGCGTCGAGACCGGCGAGCAGCCGCTGCTCGGTCGCCGCGTGGCGGTCTACGGCGGCGGCAACACCGCGATGGACGCGGCCCGGACGGCGAAGCGCCTTGGGGCCGAGGATGCGGTGATCGTCTACCGGCGCACCCGTGACCGGATGCCGGCGCACGAGACGGAGCTCGAGGACGCGCTCGCCGAGGGCGTCCAGGTCCGCTGGCTGACCACGGTCAAGCGCGCCGACGCGGGCAAGCTGACGATCGAGAAGATGGAGCTCGATGAGAGCGGCTTCCCGCAGCCGACGGGTGAGTTCGAGGAGCTCGACGCCGATGCGCTGGTGCTCGCCACCGGCCAGGAGAGCGATCTAGCACTGCTCGACGGGGTCGCTGGCATCGAACAGGAGCGCGGCTCCGTGATGGTCGACGACAACATGATGACCGGGCATGCCGGCATCTTCGCCGGCGGCGACATGGTTCCGGGCGACCGCACCGTGACGATCGCGATCGGTCACGGCCGGCGCGCGGCGCTGGCGGTTGACCGCTGGCTTCAGCCGGAGGCAGCCGAGGAGCGTCACGCGACCGCGGAGCGGCCGCTGGCAGCGGCCGCGAACCCGCGCATCCCGGCCGTGAACTCGGGCGAGGAGGCGACCTTCGATCGTCTCAACACCTGGTACTACGCCGATGCGCCGCGCACCGTGCGGCCACAGCTCGACGCGGTGCGTCGCTCATCGACGTTCGATGAGATCGTGCTCGGCCTCGACCTCGAGAATGCGCTCTTCGAGGCGCGCCGCTGCATGTCCTGCGGCAGCTGCCTGGCGTGTGATAACTGCTACGGAGTCTGTCCCGACAACGCTGTTGTCAAGCTCGATCCCGCGGGCGAGTACGCCTACGAGTTCAACCTTGACTTCTGCAAGGGCTGTGGCCTGTGCGTGGCCGAGTGCCCCGCCGGCGCGATCGAGATGCAGCCGGAGCTGATCTGAGGCTAGGGAAAGCGGCAGGGTTGGGCGTGTGCGTAGCACCCGCTCAACCCTGCGCGAGGCGGTGCGGCGGCTTCGCCGCCGCACCGCCCTCAGGTTGTCAGACGGCCGCCGTGTCCGGGGCTGCCGCCACGGCGGCGATGTCCGCGGGCAGGTTGCCGTCGGCATCCGGCAGCGTCAGCCGGCCGCTGGCGGTCAGTGGCCGCATCAGCAGGTAGTAGATGCCGACCGCGAAGATGATGCCGAGGATCCACGAGATGTCGGCGCCGCCCAGGTGCTTGACCATCGGGCCCGTGTAGAACGTGGTGCTCATGAACGGAACCTCGACGATCACGGCGACGATGTAGGCGCTCAGCGCCCGCCAGTTGGCCCCGCCGTAGATCCCGTGCGGGTTGAACAGCGACGGGATGTGATAGCGCTCGTGCCTGACCACGTAGAAGTCGGTCAGGTTGATCGCCGTCCACGGGATCAGGAAGTACGCGAGGAACAGGATGAAGTTCTCGTAGTTATTCACGAAGTTCCCGCGTCCCGCGACCGCGATCACGGTACCGACGATGGCGGTGGCGACGATGTAGTAGAAGCGCGCCTGAGGTCCGACCTTATGTGGCCACAGCGCGGTGAGCGTGGTCGTCGCCGACATGAAGCCGCCGTACAGGTTCAGGACGTTGATCGCGATGATGCCGAGCACGATCATCAGCGAGAACACCCAGTGGCCGCCGGGAGCGAGGCCGACGACGAAGTTCACCGAGTCGGCGTTAAACGAGTTCGCCGCGACGGCGACGGCGACCGCGCCGAACGCCATCATCCACATGCTGCCGATCACGGAGCCGGCGTAGGTCCACCAGAAGGTCGAGCCGATCGACGTCTTCTTCGGCAGGTAGCGCGAGTAGTCGGCGACGTACGGGGCGTACGTGATCTGCCACGTCGCGGCGATCGACACGACCAGCAGGAACGTGCCCGTGCCCACGTGGCCGCTGTGCCAGGCGGCGGAGACGCCGCTATGGTCGAGCAGCCGAATCGTCAGATAGAGGAAGCCGAGACCACTGATCAGGCTGATCCAGCGGTTCCACGCGTGGATCAAGCGATAGCCGAAGACGGCGAGCACCGCGCAGACCAGCGACACGATGATGATCCCGAGGTCGGCGGAGATATGGAGGACGGAGCCGAGTGCCTCGCCGCCGAGGACGGCGCTGGCGGCGAAGAAACCGATGTACATCAAGATCACGAGTATGAGTGGCAGGATCGCGCCGAAGAAGCCGAACTGCGCGCGACTCTGGATCATCTGCGGCACGCCCAGGCGCGGGCCCTGTGCCGAGTGCAGCGCCATGAACACGGCGCCGACGACGTTCCCGATCAGCAGCGCCAGCAGCGCCGTCGGCAGTGGCAGTCCGAGGACGACGCCGAGGGCGCCGGTCACCACGGTAGTGAGCTGCATGTTCGCGGCGAACCAGATGCCAAACAGGCTCGCTGGTCCGCCGTGACGTTCATCCTCAGGGATGAAGTCGATTGACCGTCGCTCGACCTGCAGAGCGCGATCGTAGGTTTCTGGCAACGTGACCCCCTGTGCCTTCAGCAGTGACGGCGGCTCCCCGTGAGCACCGTCTTCTCGAGCAGGCTATGTCCCGGGCACCAGATCAGTCAAGTGCCGCAGCGTACAAATGTGACCGTTCAACTTTGGACAGATGGCCAATGGTCGCGTGCACCGGCGGAACCGCTGCAGAGCGACTTTGGCGGGCGTATCGTCTAGCCGGGTCGCATGAGGCGACGGCATCGTCGGGCGGGAGGCCCTGAATCGGCCGGGGGAGTGAAGATGAAGCTGCGTTCGCTTTTAGTGTCGGCGATTCTGATGGCGACCGTTGCCGTGGCGCCGCCGGTTGTGGGCACGGCCGCCGGCAGCACCCGTGCCGGGCACACCACGGCGGCTGCTGCCGCACAGCAGGCAAGCGCCAACGGAACCCAATACCTCTGGAATCTCTCAGATGTCTCCTGCGGTACAGCCGATTCCTGTGAGGCCGTCGGCACGGTCACGAAGGAGCCTGCGCTCGATCCTGGTATCAACTTCAGCTTCGCGGAGCACTGGAACGGGCAGCGCTGGCGGCTCCAGCGGATCGTCAACCCGTCGGACGAGACCTTCCTGGGCTCGATCTCCTGCTGGTCCGACTCAGGCTGCATCGCCGTCGGGGGTTACGAGCGCGGCAGCGCAAGCTACCTGTTGGCCGAGCGCTGGGACGGCAGGGCTTGGTCGCTGCTGAAGCCTGTGCCGGTGGCGGGCGCTTCCAGCTTCGGGGCGATCTCCTGCCAATCGGCATGGCAGTGCACGGCGTCGGGCGAGCGGCTGAACGCCGCCGAGACTGAGTGGATACCGCTGACCGAGCGTTGGAACGGGTATCGCTGGACAAGTGTCGCGACTCCGTACAAGAGCATCAACCCAAGTGGAGGTTGGGGCCCGCTGGCATGTCCGACCGCTGGCGAGTGCCTTGTGTTGGGCCCGAACGTCGAAGCCGTCGTTCGTCTTGTCGATAGCAGCTGGCTCTCGCGGCCGGCGCCGAGCCTGCCGCATGGACGGACGATCAAGCTCGAGGACATCTCGTGCGCGGCAACGAGCTTCTGCATCGCGGTGGGTGGCGTGTACATCCCGGGGCGGAACGTCAAGCTGCCCATGTACCACCACTTCCTGCCCCTGGTCGAGCGCTGGAACGGGCGCAGCTGGTCGCGGATCAAGCTGCCGTCCTCCGCCTACAAGCGGCTGCTGGACCTGGAGTCCGTCTCCTGCCCGAGCACAACCTACTGCGTCGCGACCGGCTGGCCGAAGCACGGCTCCAGAAGCCTGGTGCTGACCGCAGGCGCCTGGCAAACGGCGCCGGCGCCAAGCTCCATCACCGGCGTGGTGGTCTTCTGCCCCGTCGCCGGCATCTGTGTCGCCACCGGCGACGCGCGCGGGGGAGTGACTCGTAAGTCGAGCTCAGCCCGTGGCTCACTTGTGTCGGTGTTGACGCACGGACGCTGGCGCAGGATGCGGACGCCGTTGCCGCGGTTCAGCACGGGGTTGCTCGCGCAGTAGCGCCACAAGCCCGCCGCGGTGGCCGGAGTAGCCGCCGGGAAGCCCCGGAATCAGTTGCCGAGCAGGCCGTCGACGCCCATCAAGACACGCTGGCGGACGAGCTCGCTCGACCCCCGCGCCTCGAGTTGCGCGCCGGCGAGCACCAGGCCGTTGATCAGGTCCGCGATGACCCGTTGCGCGTCGATGTCCTCGACGCCGGCCTCCGCGAGCACCTGGTAGAGCGGCTGGCCCATACGACGGTGGTAGTCGGTGATCTCAGCGCGCAGCCGGGGGTTGAGCCCCGCGGATACCTTGCCAAGCGCGACGATCATCGCGTGCTCGGGAAGCAGAGCGAAGTCCATCTGGCTGAGCGCCCACGCATGGAGTCGCTCCCGCGGTGTCCCCGGCATGCTCAGCAGCTCGGCGGTCTGGCGCTCGCGGATCGGCATCTGCGCCCTGGCCCACTGCGCCAGCATGTGCGCCTTGTCCGGGAAGTAGCGATACAGCGAGTTACGTGCGAGGCCGACCTCGCTAGCGATGTCACCCATCGAGACCTGGTCGTAGCCACGCTCGAGGAACAGTCGTACCGCCGCATCGAACACAGCGGACTGCTGCTGCGCGGCGTGCTCGACGATGTTCGCTGCTTTGATCTTCGGCACGCCAGTGAGACTAAAGCATGTCGAACAACTCGGTCGAGGTGCTCGACACCGCCCTTCTCGGGCGTTCCCCCGGTCATGCCGCGAGGGCATGGCCGGGGTTTCCTGCTTCACAGAGGTTCGTTTCGCTCATGCTGGTGCATGGGCCAGAGCGTGCCTCTCGGCAGGTGTTGTTATCCCGGGCGTCTGCTTGACGCTCCGGGGTCTGGGCATGGCTCTCGGCCCAGGCGGCGAGGTTGATCGCGGCGTTGAGGTCACGATCGAGGGTGGCTCCACACGCCTGGCAGTGGAAGGTGCGCTCGCTGAGGTCGAGCAGTGGTTTGATCGCGCCGCACCCTGAGCAGGTCTTCGATGACGGCAGCCAACGATCCGCCAGCAGGATCTCGCCTCCGGCCCATGCTTGCTTGTACTGAAGCTGGCGAGCGAGCGTGGCCCAGGCGGCGTCCGCTATCGAGCGGGCGAGTTTGGTGTTGTGGAGCATTCCGGCGGTGTTCAAGTCTTCTAGGCAGATCCGGTCGTGGGTCTTGACCAGCCCGCCCGTGACTTGATGCAGGAATTGTTTGCGACAGTTCGCCACGCGCGCGTGGTGACGCGCCAACCGGCGAACGGCTCTGCGGCGGTTCGCCGATCCCTGCGGCTTGCGTGACACTGCTTTGCTGAGCGTGCGCTGCCTACGCAAGCCGCGCGTGAGCGCCTTCGGCGCGTCGATCCGCAGCACCTCACGGCCGTCGCAGGTGCCGGCGACAGCGAGCGCGGACAGACCCCGGTCCACGCCAACCCACCGTCCGGCCGGGCCGGTGTGCCGGCGGTTCTCATGCAGATCGGCGGCCTGAACGTTCAGCGCCACAGTCCACCGGCCGGATGGTTGAAGACGGACGGTCGCAAATAGGATCTTCCCCCGGCCCTTGGCGAGCAGGCGGCGCAGGGGGCGGGTGTCATCGAACACACGGATCGTGCCGACGCTGGGCAGAGTGATCGACCGTGGGTGCTCATCACCGACGCGAATCGAGCATCGCCTAGTCTTCGAGGTCTTGTCCCGGATGCGAAACGAGCCTGACCTGTCGGTCTTGCGCTTGAAGTGTGGGTGCCTGACCCTCCGGCCCGCACGTTTCCCGCGCCGTGAGGCAGTCCACGCACCGAGCGCCCGACCCAAGTCCGCGGCCGCTTCCTCGAACACCTGCTGACACACCTCACCCCGCCAGCGCAGACCGGTCACCACAATCTCGGCGTCGCCGCCGGGTCCGACGTTAAATGTCCGGCCCGCGACTTCGGTCCTCTTCCAGCCGTTGAACGCGTTGATCAGATCAAACCCCGACCACGGTACCCGCTCAGCCCTGGCACGCCGGGCGTTCAAGTGCAGCCGCAAGCAGTGGTTGAACGCGAACCGTGACGCCCCCAAATGCCGGCGCAGACCAACGACCGGGGAGCGGTGCTGGTCGATCGTGTACTGGAAGGTGGTGTATCTCATCCGAACATATGTTCGTCTCCCCTTCGGACAGATCAGGGGGAGGCATCGCCATATTGCCGATGACGTTCCTACTCGTCGGAGCTGTCCGACACGGCCTGAGCGCGCCTCACTCGGCTGATCCTCCCCAAGCATCTGCGCGACGCCGAGCCGCGCGGGCCATGTGGCGCGAACATAACCGACGGGACGGGACGCCACGTCGCCGTGGATACCGGCGGACTGCTGCTCGCCGCGTACGTCACACCACGAGCGTCCAAGACCGTGCCGCGTTCCCGGCGCCGATCCGCAAAAGAAAACGCGCCTGCCGGACGGCCGAGCATGTCTGGCCAGGCGGCGGCTACATCGGCCCCACAGGCGCCCAAGCCGCGGCGAAGCACGGCGTGACCATCGAGATCCCCGGCGCCCCCAAAGCCCCATCCGGCGGGTCCAAAGTACAGCCCCGCCGCTGGGTGGTCGGACGCACAAGCGGCTGGATCGACCACAACCGACGCCTCGTTCGCCAATACGAATGAGCCACCGAAGCGCACGAAGGGTTACTCGTCCTCAGCCAGATCGCCCACTACTCCGGACACTCGACTGAGGCCAGTTGTTCGACACGCTTTAGCGACTACCGCCAGGCGTCTGCCATTTGCACGACTGACAGGCCGAGGCGCCCGGACATGATCGCGCAGGCCTCCGGATTCGAGTCGATCAGGACGTAGCGGCGCTGCTCGCGGGCTGCCACCGCACCGAGCGTGCCCGAACCCGCGAAGAAGTCGAGGCACCAGTCACCGGGCCGGCTCGACGCCAGCACCATCCGGCGCACGATCCCCTCCGGCTTCTGGGTCGGATAGCCGGTCTTCTCGCTGCCGTTCGTGGGCACGATCGTGTGCCACCAGACGTCGGTCGGCAGCTTTCCGCGCGCCGCCTTCTCGGCGGTAGTCAGGCCTGGGGCCATGTATGGCTCGCGGTCGACGGCGGCAGCGTCGAAGTGGTAGAGGCGCTGGTCCTTCACGTAGACGAGGATCGTGTCGTGCTTCGCCGGCCAGCGGCGCTTGGGTCGGGCGCCGTAGTCGTAGGCCCAGATGATCTCGTTGAGGAAGCACTCGCGGCCGAAGATCTCGTCAAGCAGCAGCTTGCAGTAGTGCGCCTCGCGGTAGTCGATGTGGAAGTACAGGGTGCCGGTCTCGTTCAGCAGCCGGTGCGCCTGCTCGAGGCGCGGGGCGAGGAACTCCAGGTAGTCCTCGAAGCTGTCGCGATAGGAGGATTCGGCCAGCAGCTTCGTGCGATAGCGGCGGCCACCGAAGCCGATGCGGTCGCCGTCCGTGTCCCGCTCGGTGCTGAGCGTCTTCCGCGCCTGTGCCTTCCCGGTGTTGAACGGCGGGTCGATGTAGATCAGCTGAAACGACCCGTCGGCGAACGTGTCGAGAGCGGGCAGGTTATCGCCGAGGATGATCGCGTTCTCTTCCGGGGTGCGTCGCACGTCAAGTGACTCTAAAGCGTGTCGGATAACTCGGGTGAGGGGTTCGGCACCGTCCTTCTCGGGCGTTCCTCCCGTCATGCCGCGATGGCTTGGCGGTCGTTTCCTGCGTCATTGAGGCTCGTTTCACTGCTCCCGTGGTGGGTGCGGCCAGAGCGTGCCTCTCGGCGGGCGTTGTTGGTCCGGCCATCTGCTTGACGGTCCGGAGTCTGGGCATGATTGTTCTCGGCCCAGGCGGCGAGGTTGATCGCGGCGTTGAGGTCACGGTCCAGGGTGGCTCCACACGCTTCGCAGTGGTAGGTCCGCTCGCTCAGATCGAGCAGCGGTTCCACGACAGAGCAGGCCGAGCATCTCATGGATGACGCGAGCCATCGGTCAGCGAGCAGGATCTCGCCTCCGGCCCAGCCCTGCTTGTAGGCGAGCTGGTGTGCGAAGGTGGCCCAGGCCGCGTTGGCGATGTGCCAAGCGAGCTTGTGGTTGTGGAGCATTCCGGCGGTGTTCAGGTCTTCCAAGCAGATCCGGTCGTGGGTTTTGACCAGCTCGTTGGTGACTTGGTGGAGGAAGTGTTTACGACGGTTCGCGACGGTCTCGTGATAGTGCGCAAGACGGCAGCTCGCTTTGCGCCGGTTCGCTGAGCCTTTCGGCTTCCGCGACACGCTCTTGGCCAGCCGCCGCTGCTTTGACAGCCCGCGCGTGAGCGCTTTGGGCGCGTCGATCCGCAAAACCTCCTGGCCATCCGAGGTGGCCGCGACGGCGAGGGCCGTGAGCCCGCGGTCCACGCCAACCCACGGGCCAGCAGGAGAGATGTGACAACGAGAGCCGTGCAGATCATCGGCCCCAACGTTCAGCGAGACGGTCCAGCGGCCGGATGGGTGCATGCGGACCGCGGCAAATAGGATCTTCCCGCGACGCTTCGCCAAGAGCCGCCGGAGCGGGCGGGTGTCATCGAACACTCGGACGACGCCGACACCGGGCAGGGTGATCGACCTCGGGTCGGCGTCGCCGACCCGGATGCTGGACCGGCCGTTCTTCGATGTCTTGTTGCGGATGCGGAACGACCCGGACCGGTCAATCTTGCGCTTGAAGTGCGGATGCCCAACCTTCCGACCGCGACGTTTCCCGCGCCGCGAGGCCGTCCAAGCGCCGAGCGCGCGGCCGCAGTCCACCGCGGCTTCCTCGAACACCTGCTGGCATACCTCGTCGCGCCACCGCAAGCCGGTCACCTCGGCCTCGACTGCGCCATCTGAGGCGACATGGAAGGTGCGCCCGGCCGCTGCGGTCCGCTTCCAGCCGTTGAAGGCGTTGATCAGGTCAAACCCGGACCACGGCACATGCTCTCTCTTCGCCCGGCGGGCGTTCAGATTCAGTCGCAGGCACTGGTTGTAAGCGAACCGCGACGCGCCCAGATGACGAGACAGACCATCGAGGGGCGAGTACCGCGTGTCGATTGTGAATTGGAAGGTCGTGTGCCGCACCGAACAGAGGTTCCCATACCGTCCGGACCGACCGGGAGCCTTGATCGTTATGTGACTCACGACGTTCTTACCCGTCGGAGATGTCCGACACCGCCTGGGCCAGGCTCGCCCGGTTGATCGTCCCGAAACACCCACACGGCGGCAGACCTTGCCCGGCAGAGCGCTGGCGGGAATACCTCAAGCGCGATCCTCTACGTCGTTCGGACGGGGTGTCCGTGGTGAGCGCTGCCGCACGACTTCAACGTCTGCTCATCCCGCTGCCACAAGCACTTTCTGCGTGGCGCCGAACCGGGGTCTGGCAGCGTATCCTGCCGGCGCTGCGGGAGGAAACGCGCCGCCGTGGTGGCCGTCACACCAAGCCGACCGGCGCGGTGATCAACAGCTCGTCGGTCAAAGGCACACCGGTCAAAGGCCCGCGCGGGTTCGTCTGGCTCGACGGTGGCTACACCGGCCCAACCGTCAAGCAGGCCGCCGCGCGACACGGCGTGACGATCGAGATCGTCGGCGGCCCGAAAGCATCCTCCGACGGCTTCAAGGTACAACCGCGCCGCTGGATCGTGGAACGCACGAACGGGTGGATCAACCACAACCGCCGCCTCGTCCGCCAGTACTCCGCCAGTACGAGACAACCGTCGAAGCTCACGACGGCTTCCTCATCCTCAGCCAGACCGCCGCACTACTCCACAAGCTCGACCGAGGCCAATTGTTCGACACGCTCTAGGGAGATCTGTCCGCGAACCGGCCACCGACCGACGCGCTCGGCCGGGTGCGTTCGCAGCGGTGATCTCCCACGCCGACTGATCCTCGACCACTTGTGAGGATCCGCTAACGACTACTTCTCGGGCGCCCGCGACGCTTAATACATGTATGCCGGTACAAAAGCGTCGTCGGTGGCCACTACCAGCTGCAGGAGGCTGGCGCCGTGTTACGACTATGTGCTATGTGCGGTCTGCCACGGGCGCCTTGTGTCACTTGCAACATCGAGTCCGATCGCTCTGCTAGCGGTTCTCGGCATCTATGTGTACGCAGCCTGATACAGTGACTACATAGCGCTGCGGTGAGGCAGATCTTGGTGCTGCGGCGCGCCAGAATCATGTGCGTTCTGATCGCAACGAGGTGATGCACTACGCCAGCGGGACCGAAAAGCTCTCTTCGGGTGGGCGTTCTACAGGTCTGCATTGTGGGCGTGCTATGGGGCAGCGGCGGGCTCGCCGTCAAGCTCATGCTGCGTGGCAGCTCGCTGTCCGTGCTGACGGTCAGCACGTGGCGAACCGGTGTGGCGGCGATCGCGCTCTGGGTCTGGGCGATCGCGCGCGGCCGGACCGGGGACATCCGTGAGCTGTGGGCCGCAAAGCCATGGAACGTCGTGCTTGCCGGCGTGGCCACCGCGGTGTCACAGGCACTGTATTTCGGCGGCATAGTCGAGGCTGGCGTCCCGATCGCGACGATCGTGTCGCTCGGACTCGCCCCGGTGCTGCTTACTGTCTGGGAGGCGCTAAGGGAGCACCAGGCGCCGGGCCGGGGACGCGCAGCCGCGGTCACGGCTGCACTGGTCGGGTTGACCGTCGTCGCTGGCGGCGGTGGTAACTCCGGCCAGACGCCGCACGCGATGCTGGGCGTAGTGCTGTCAGCCGGGTCGGCTGTAATGTACGCGTTTGCGACAGCCGCCGCGCGACCGGCGTTGGGAGCGGGGACGCCGACAGCCATGGCAACGCTGAGCTTTACAGCCGGCGCGATCGTGCAGCTACCTATGTTGCTACTTGCCGGCGCGCCGTACGCCCCGACAAGCGTGGGCGGCGTCGGGTGGCTTCTGTATCTAAGTGTCATCAGCCTGGCGATTGGCTACAGCGTGTTTTATTCGGGCCTCTCTAAGGTGCCGGGTAGTGTGGCCGTCCTGGGGACTCTGCTCCAGCCGGTCACGTCCGCGATCGCGGCGGCTATCGTCTTAGACGAGCGACTCGGTGCCGCCGGCGTGCTCGGGACGGTGCTGATCCTGGCCTCGGTCTCCGGCATCGGGCTCCTGCCGGACCGCAGCGGGAAGCTGCCGGCCAGTGGCTGACTCTTGCCGGACTGCGACCGGTGGCCGGTGACCGGCGTTCCGAGCCGAAAGATGAGGACGGTGAAAGCGGGGATCGCTGCCGAGGCGAGCAGATAGCGCCAAGGTTCGGATGCGAGTAGCAAGCCACGCCGCTTCTTCGGTACGACCTCCGACAGCAGCGTCACGCCTACGCTGCAGTCGCCGCCGAGCCCGTGGCCAATGATCAGGCGGACGCTGAACAGCTCCGTAGCCGTCTTCGCGAAGAGCTAGTAGCGGATGACAGATATTATATCGCGCGTGTTAACTCGCGCGCGTAATGGCGATGGGTAGTAAGCGTCGCCAAGCGGCCGAGGCGCGTCGTGAAAGTTGCAAGTGTCACGACCGGATCGTCACATATGTAGCGAGTGCGCGAACTTGGCCTTGGCGACGTTGCGTGCAAGAAGTTCCAATTGTTACCCGGGTGTCGATGCGCGTGTTACATGGGCGCCGATGGTGTATATGTAGGAACAGGTCCGCGCCAGACAAGCGACAGGGGAGAGCGGAGAGGATGAAGGTAGTCGAAGACGCCTACGGCAAGGTCTCAGTGCCTGACGACGCCCTATATGGCCCCGGCACGGGCCACACGCTTGAGAACATGTCGTTCTCCGGCGAGGCGCTGTCCGGATTCCCGGAGTACGTCAGGGCGGCTGCCCAGGTGAAGATGGCTTGCGCGCGCGCCAACGTGGCGGCCAGGGTGATTCCGGCGCCGGTCGGCAGCAGGATCGAGGCCGCGTGCGAGCGGCTGATCCAGGGCGAGTTCCGGGATCAGTTCGTCGTAGACGTCTACGAGGGCGGCGGCGGAACCGGCGTGAACATGAACTTCAACGAGGTGATCGCGAGCCTCGCGGGTCCGGACGTGCGGCCGGTCGACGACGTGAACGCCAGCCAATCGACCTCCGACGCCTGCCATACCGCCCTGCGGCTGGCGCTGCTGGCGCTGACCGCGGAGCTCGACGAGGTCGTGGGCGAGGTCGCGGCCAGCGTCAGCGCGAAGGGCGACGAGTTCCGTGATGTCATGACGATCGCGCGGACGTGCTGGCAGGACGGGATGGAGATTCCAGTGTCCAGCATCTTCGACGGCTTGGCCGCGGCGCTAGGCCGGCGTCGCGAGCTGCTGGTGCCGCTGCGCGTGCGGTTGCACCAGGTGAACCTGGGCTGGACCGTCGTCGGATCCGGGACCGGCGCGACCGATGCCTACCGCGGGCACATTCTGGGCGCGCTGCGCACCGTGACAGGTGAGCCCATGGAATGGCGCAGCAGCCCGTACGACGCGGCTCAGAACCCGGATGACCTGGCCGACGTCTCCGCCGAGGTACGCACGATCGCGGCGCTCCTGTCGAAGTTCGCACGTGACTTGCGGGTCCTTTCGTCGGGCCCCGAGACCGGTCTGCGGGAGCTGAGGCTGCCCGCCGTCCAAGCCGGCTCGTCCTTCTACCCGGGGAAGGTCAATCCGGTCGTGCCGGAAGCGATGATCCAGTGCGCGATCTTGATCTCGGGTAACGACGTGGCGCTCCAGTCCTGTCTCGAGATGGGCGAAGCGCAGCTGAACATCTGGGAAGAGATGATGGGCTTCCTGCTGATGCGGAACATCCGCATGCTTGTGCGGGCCGCCCGGCTGCTGAAGGATCGCTGCATCGACGGCATCGAAGTGGACGCGGAGCAGTGCCGTAAGTACGCAACAAGCTTTATCCCGGCCGTTGTGGCCTACAAAGAGAAACACGGTTACGAGCAGGTCTCTCGCTGGCTGAAGGAGATGAGTCGCGAGGAGTTGCTGGCGAAAATGAAAGAGGAGCAGTGAAATGGCAATGAAGCCACCGAAGATCGCATGGGCCAAGCAGTGGCTGCAGGACACGAAGTCCTGCTACATCGACGGTCAGTGGGTTGACGGGTCAGGACCCGTCCTCGACTCGATCAACCCCGTGAACAACGAGGTCATCGGCCACATCCGGTCGGCCACCGAGGAGGATGTGAACCGCGCCGTGAAGGCCGCACGGGCGGCGTTCGAGACCGGGCCGTGGCATAAGACGATCGATCGTCGTGAGCGCGGGACGATCATGCGACGGATCGCGGACCTCGTGCGCGAGCACATCGACGAGATCTCGACGCTCGAGACGATCGACAACGGCAAGCTCTACAGCGAGTCCTACGGCGACGCGACCGAGGTCGCCGACCTGTTCGACTACTACTCGGGCTGGGTCGACAAGTTCTACGGCGAGGTGAACCCCGTGATGGGCGACTTCCTCTCCTACACGTCGAGGGAGCCGGTCGGCGTCATCGGGCAGATCGTGCCGTGGAACTTCCCGATCGACATGGCCGGCTGGAAGCTGACCCCCGCGCTGGCGATGGGCAACACGCTGATCATGAAGCCTTCCAGTGTCACCTCGTTCTCGCTGATCCGGCTCTACGAGCTGATTCACGAGGCCGATCTGCTGCCCGCCGGTGTCATCAACCTGATCGTCGGCAAGGGCTCGGTCGGATCGTTCATCACGCGCCACATGGACGTCGACAAGGCGGCGTTCACCGGCAGTACTTCTGTCGGTCGCCAGCTCGTCCACGACTCCGCGGACTCGAACCTGAAGACGCTCTCACTCGAGCTGGGCGGGAAGTCCCCGAACATCATCTTCGACGACGCGCCCGACATGGAGTGGGCGATCCGCCGGTCGTGGGACGCGATCTTCACCGGGAAGGGCGAGAAGTGCTCGGAGCCGACCAGGCTGATCGTGCAGGACACGGTCTATGACCATGTCCTCGAAGGGCTCGCACAACACTACGAGGGCTGGAAGCTCGGCGATCCGTTCGACCCCGAGATCCAGCAGGGGCCGCAGGTCTCGGAAGAGCACTTCAACACGGTGATGAGCTACATCGAGATCGGCAAGCAGGAAGGCGCACGGCTCGTCTGCGGCGGTGACCGCAACGTCGAAGGCGAGAACGGGAAGGGCTTCTTCATCAACCCGACCATCTTCGCCGACTGCACGAACGACTTCCGAATCGCTCAGGAGGAGATCTTCGGACCGGTGCTGACCGTGATCCCGTTCCACACCGAGGATGAGGCCGTGCGGATCGCGAACGACTCACCCTACGGCCTGGCAGCAGGCTTCTGGACCGGCGACATCGCGCGCTCCCAGCGGGTCGCGAACGCGCTGCAAGCTGGTCAGATCTTCATCAACAAGTACGGCTGCTACGACCTCGCCAGCCCGTTCGGTGGCTACAAGGAGAGTGGCTGGGGCAGGGAGATGGCCGTTCACTCGCTGGATCTCTACACCAAGCCGAAGGCCATCTGGTACGCGTACTGATCGGCCCGGAACGGTTGTGCGCTTGAACATGTCAAGGATGCGAGGAGAGACGTTCGCATGAAGATGAAGGCTGCGGTCATGACCGCAACGGGCGGGCCGATCTCGATCGAGGAGGTCGAGCTCGCGGCGCCGAAGGCTAACGAGGTGTTGGTGAAGATCGGTGCGACGGCTGTCTGCCACAGCGATCTGAACACGCTGCAGGATCCGACGTCACCAGTGCCGCAAGTGCTGGGGCACGAGGGCGCCGGGACCGTCGTCGAGCTCGGCGCGAACGTCACCACCTGTAAGGTCGGCGACAAGGTCGCCCTCAGCTGGGTTCCCTACTGTGGGACGTGTGCCTACTGCCGTGCCGGCAAGGTGAACCTGTGTGAGTCGGCGTTCGGTCCGATGTTCGCCGGGACGCTGATGGACGACACGACGCGGCTGAAGCTGAACGGCGAGACCTGTTACCACTCGTCGCTGTTATCGACGTTTGCCGAGTATGCGGTCGTCCCCGAGATGAGCTGTGTCGTCGTGCCGGACGCGATGCCGTTCGGACCGGCCAGCATGATCGGCTGCGGCGTGGCTACGGGCTACGGTGCGGCGGTCCGGGCGGCGAAGGTGACGCCCGGTTCGTCCGTCGCGGTGTTCGGCATCGGCGCCGTCGGTGCGAATGCCATCCAGGCAGCGCGCCTCGCGGGTGCCGACACGATCATCGCCTGCGACGTGAAGGACGAGAACCTGGAGCTGGCGAAGCGGTTCGGCGCGACGCATGCGGTCAACTCGAGGGTGGATGCCCCTGGGCAGATCGCGGCACTCACCGACGGCATCGGCGTGGAGTACGCGATCGACTGCAGCGGGAACACGAGGGCGGGTGCGGACGCCTGGAAGAGCGCCCGTAAGGGTGCGACCGTCGTTGTCGTCGGGGCGTACCCGGCGGACTCCGAGCTAACCCTGCCCGGCGGTGGATTCCACCGTGTCGGGAAGATCCTGCGCGGCAGCTTCTACGGCGACGTGAACCCGTTCGACGACTTCGCGAAGATCGCAAGTCTCTACCTCGACGGGAAGTACAACCTCGATGATCTTGTGATCAAGAACATCGAGCTCGAGGAGATCCAGTCGGCGTTCGATGCGTTCGAGGACCCGAAAGCTCAGAACGTCGGGCGTCAGGTGATCGAGTTCTAGCCAACCGATGCAGGCGGGGTCGGGTCACGATTCTCCCCGACTCCGCCTGCTGGCGAGACGCGACAGGTTTCCACTAAATACCAATGGAAACCTGTCGCGTGTCGCAGGCTGCGCGTGAATCGGCGCCGGCGGGCTGAACTCTCCGACTCCGTCCGGGCCCGGCCAGCGGGCCGGGCCCTACTTGACTACGGGTGCCCTACTTGACTGGCCGGGCTTCAGGCGCTGCGCAGGTGCTCCCGGCGGTCTCGAAGTACAGGTGCGTGTGCAGCCGGCAGCCGGGGTTGAATGCCGCGCCGCAATGGGGGCACCGGTCGTCAGCGCCGAGATACTCGGCGATCGTCAGCATCGTTCTACAGACGCCGCACAGCACCGCGGGCTCGTCGTACTCGTCCAGTGACCATTGCTCGGCGGGATGCCCGGCAAGCTCGTCGTGGCAACGATGGCACGGGTAGAGTTCGCCGCAGCACTTGAACTTGATCGCGACGACGTCGAGCTCGCTGTGGTAGTGGACGCAGCGGGTCTGATCATCGAGCGGACGGCCGAGGACTCGCATCTCGACAAGCCTTGCAGCTTTTGCGCAGAGTAGGAGCATTGACGGGTAGCACGAGGTGCAAGCGGGCGATTTTGGTGAGGGGTGTACAAGCTTCACGGATGCGATTGATCAACCGGCGGGCAGTGCTGCAGTCGGTGCGTGACGGTGCCGCCACCGTGACCGCGATCACCCAGGTCACTGGACTCACGCGGCCGACCGTGGGCGCCGCGCTGTCAGCGCTCGAGCAGGGCGGGCTCGTCCGCAACCGCGGCTTGCGCGTGGGCAGCGCCGGCCGGGCCCCGACGCTGTGGGGCGTCGATCCGGACGCCGCCTTCGTGCTCGGCATCGACGTCGGCCCGCGGCACGTGCGGCTGGAGTGCCGCGACCTCGCCGGTGAGCGCCGTGGCGCGATCGTTGCGCCGCCGCGCCCCGACGACTCTGCGAGCCTGGTCAGCGAGATCGGCGAGCAGGCTCGGTTGTTGACGTCGCAGGCGGGGTTCGCGTGGAAGCGGCTCGGCTGGGCGGTGATCGGCGCCCCGGGAACGGCCAAGCCCGGTCGCAGCTCTGCGGGCGTCGCGAGCGACGCCACCGGCTTCGAGCGTCGCGAGGCGTTGGTGCGGCTGGCCGCCGCCTTCGACGGACGACTGACGCTGGCACGCAACATGCTGCTGGCTGCGATCGGGGAGAGCGCAACGCGGACCGCGACGCCCGCCGACTTCGCGCTGATTACCGTAGACCGCGCCGTCGGCGCGGCGATCGTCCGCGGCGGGGTGCCCTGGCAGGGATGGCTCGGCTCCGCCGGGGAGATCGCGTTCCTCCCGCGTCGCGTAGGAGAGGTCGGTGAGGCCGTCGCGCGCAGCCAGCGCGGCGAGTTCGAGGAGCTGGCCTCGGTCGACAGGCTGCTACGCGACGTTGCCGCGACCGGCCATGACTACGGGGCTCTGAAGGGCTTCGTTGCGGCGGTCCAGCGCGGCGAAGCGCGCGCGGTCCTGGCGCTGCGCGAGCACGTGCGGAAGATCGCCTGGGCGGTGGCGATGATCATGGCGATCGAGTCGCCGCCGTGCATCGTCTTCACCGGCAGCCTGCCGCTGGCAGTCGGTGCTCCCTTCCTCGGCGAGCTGCGCGGCCAGCTACGGCTGCTGACGCCGCTTACGCTGCCGCGCCTCGAGCTCTCGACGGCGGGCGTTGACGCGGCTGTGGTGGGCGCCAGCTCGCGGGCGTTGAAGATCGCCTGGGAGCGGATTCTCGCCTCGCTGGGTGCGGTCGAGGCGTAGCGGGTCACGGCGGTGTAGCGGGTCGCTACCGGGGCGAGCGCCTTGCGACGGCGGCGTTGCGGGTTGCGACCGGGGACGGCGCGCCGCTTGCGCGCCGTCTACCTGAAGATCAGCACCGGGCAGGGCGCGTGCGAAGCGCACTCATTGCTCACGGAGCCGAGCAGCAGTCCGCCGAAGCCGCCACGCCCGCGTGAGCCGAGCACGAGCAGCTCGGCGCCGGTGCGCCGACACGCCTCGATCAAGCTCGCGCTGGGGTCGCCCTGCGCGACGACGCGCTCGACCGCGACATCATGCCCGTCCGACAGCTCGTCGAGCTGGCTGTTCAGGAAGCTGCGAGCCTGGGCCTCGAGGTGGTCGCGGTCGAACGCCCCTGGAATGCCGACCAGGGGGAGCTGCCAGGCGAACAGCGCGACCACGCCGGTGCCGCGGTGCCTCGCCTCGTCAAGCGCGAGGCGGTAGGCGCCGAGGCTGTCTGAGGATCCGTCGATGCCGACGACGATGCTCGGGCTCATGGCTAACGCGTCCTTTCGTCGGTGAGCGAAGCGCCGCTAGGCGGAGATGGGCACGAGCGACGGTGACTCGGCGTAAGCCGTCGCGGTCAGCTCCTCGAGCGACTTGCTCCTCGGCTCCGGCAGCAGGAATGTGACTCCGAGGCCGATCAACGCGACGCCGGCGGCCACGCCCTCGGTGCCGCGAATGCCCCAGGAAGCCAGCATCGTCTGGAACAGGTAGACACCGGCGAAGCCGCCCAGCTTGCCCATGCCGGCGGCGATGCCGTGGCCGGTCGTGCGGACCTCGACCGGGAAGATCTCGGCCGGGTAGACGAACGTGGTCGTGTTCGGTCCGAACTCGTAGAAGAAGAAGCTGACGCCGTAAAGGAGTAGGAACGGCAGGACCGCACCGGTGATTCCCGGAATCGCGCCGACCAGGCCGAACATCAGCGCCATCATGATGAAGCCGCCGATCTGTACCGTCTTACGCCCGAGCCGGTCGATGTTCAGGATCGCAACCGCGTAGCCGGGGACCGCGAAGACGACGAAGATCAGCAGCGTGATCAGCGTCGACTCCGTGAGCGAGGCGTTGCTCCTGATCAGCCCGACGATTTCGGGGCTCGCGATCGTGTTGCCGTAGTAGGTGAAGTCAAGTGCCGCCCAGGCAACCGCGGCACCGATCAGCCAGCGCAGCAGTCGCGGATTACGCGCGATCTCGGCGAAGCCGCCGAGCATCGACTGGCGGAGGATCGCCTTGGACTCGCCGCGCGCGGCGGTCGCTTTCGAGCCGTTGCCGGTCGCGTCCGCGACGGCGGCTGCGACCTCAGCCTTGTCGCCAGCGGCGGCTGCGAAACGGGGCGTTTCGTGGATCTGGCGGCGCAGGTAGAACACCGCCAGGCCGGGGATCGCGCCGAGCCCGAGCAGCAAGCGCCAGACGAGGTTGTGGTCGACGCCAGCAGCCAGCAGCACGTAGGCGATCAGCGGCCCGACCACGAGCCCGGCCGCCTGGTTTGCGAAGACGAGGCTCACCATCCTCCCGCGGCTCTGCTTGCCGGCATACTCGCTCATGATCGTCGCCGACACCGGGTAGTCGCCGCCGACGCCGACGCCGAGGATGATGCGGAAGATGATCAGCCAGGTGACGCTCGGTGCGAAGGCCGACGCGATCGCGCCGGCCGCGAGGATCAGTACCTCGACCCCGTACATCTTCTTGCGGCCGAAGATGTCCGCCACCCGCCCGAACAGGATCGCGCCGACCGCGGAGGCCGCGAGCGTGAGCGACGACAACAGTGAAGTCTGCTCCGTGCTGAGGTTCCACTGGACCTTGAGGATCGAGACCACGACTCCGATCACGAACAGGTCGTAGGCGTCGGTGAAGAAACCCATGCCCGAGACGAACATGATCTTCGTCTGAAACCGATTTGGCTTGGAGTCGTCGAGCTGCGCGAAGCTCGTGGGGGCGGGAAGAGCGCTAGCGGCTGGGTTCGATGTGCTGCTCATACTGCGAACGTGCCCCACCGGCGGCTCGCACCCGTAATCATCGTGTGAACGTGGGGTCACAAAATGGTCATCGGCGCGGTCCCGGCGTCGACGTCGAGACCGCGCCACTCAAGTCGCCGCGGGGCGTGACCGATTGACTTTTATAGGCCGTGGGCTCAGGAGCAGCGGCGCGACCCGAGGGTTGCGCCGCTGCTCCTGCCCTTGCGACCTTGACACGAACCGAACCGCGGTCGCGGGCGCGATCGCCGAGCTCAGGAGACATCAGCTACATGGCCGACGACCGCAAGCGTAACCACGGCAAGCTCATCCGCGACACCCCCTTGCGAGTGAAGCTGCTCGGCAGCTTCTGCGCAGTACTGCTGCTGACTGCGATCGCCGGTGTGTTCGCGATCGTCCAGATGGCGACCATCACGCATCGCAGCGACAACGTGGCCCACGATTCGATGCCGATGTTGGGCGCGGTTAAGAGCATCCGCGCGGACGAGCTGCAGTTCCGCACCGACCAGTTGCGCAACGTGATGAGCACCGATGTGAACGCCGCGGTGATGGCGTCGGACGACGTTCAGGCCGACGCGCAGACGGTGCGAAGCCAGTTCTCGACCACCCGGCGCCTGCTGCAGACCCCGGCGGACCGGCAGTTCTGGCAGCAGAACCGGACGGCCTGGCGCAACTACGTGTCCACGACCTCTGGGCTCGACGGTCCCTCGGCAACCATCACCATGAACGGGACCCTGAGTCTCGCCGACAAGTCGTCCACTTCGTTCGCAAATCTCGCTGGAGCGATGCGCAAGTGGGCGGATGACACCGAGACCGAGGCGCAGGCAACCGCGTCAAGCAACGACTCGGCGTCCCGAACGGGGCTCGTGATCGAGAGCGTGCTGGTGGTCCTGGCGATCGTGATCGGTCTTTCGATCGCGCTGCTGATCGCGAACTCGCTCCGCCGGCGGGCGGCGCTGATCGTCGAGCGCCTGCGGCTGTACTCCGACCTTGGCGCGGGCCAGATCCGTGGCGGACTCGAGGCGTTCGCAGCCGGGGACCTGACGCGTAGGTTCGCCCTCGGCCGGTCCCAGCCGATCGTGAATCCCGGCGCCGATGAGATCGGGCAGATCGGGGAGGCTGCCAACGACCTGCGCGAGGACCTGCTCGGGGCGCTCAGTGCCTACAACGACACGGCGGTCGCGCTCAACACCACCGTCGCCGAGGTGGCGCAGACGGCGGCGTCGGTGGACAGCTCATCACAGCAACTGACGACCACGTCCACGGAGTCCGGTCGCGCCGCCGAGGAGTCAGGGCGGGCTGTCGGTGAGATCGCCAGCGCGGTCGGCGAGATCGCGGCTCAAGCGGGGCAGCAGGTTCGGGCCGTTGAGCAGGTGAGGACCGCGGCGGACCAGGTCGGCAAGGCGATGGAGGAAATCGCGGGCGGCGCCCAGCAGCAGGTCGAGGCCGTCGAGCAGGTACGGGTGGCGGCCGACGAGGTCAGCCATGCGATCACCGAGATCGCTGCTGGCGCCCAGCAGCAGGTCACGGCGGTCACCGACGCGCAGAGCGCGACCGGCAGGGTGACCGAGTCGCTCCAATCCACCACGAACCACGCTCAGGAGACTGCGAGCGTCGCCCATCACGCCAGCGATCTGGCGAGGCAGGGCGTCGACGCGGCCGTGCAGGCGACGACGGTGATGGGCTCGGTGCGGGACTCCTCGAACGAGGTCACCGACGTGATTCGTGAGTTGGCGGTGAAGTCGGAGAAGATTGGGTCGATTGTGCAGACGATTACGGATATTTCGGAGCAGACGAATTTGTTGGCTTTGAATGCTGCGATTGAGGCTGCGCGTGCTGGTGAGCAGGGTCGTGGGTTTGCGGTGGTGGCGGATGAGGTTCGTAAGTTGGCTGAGGGTTCTCAGTCGGCTGCGGCTGAGATCGCGGGGTTGATCGAGTCGATCCAGACCGAGACGACCCGCGCCGTGCAGGTCGTGACTGCAGGCAACGAGCGCTCCGAGCAAGGCGCCGAGGTCGTTGCGAGCACCCGTGCCGCGTTCGAGCAGATCGGTCAGGCGGTGGCGGATATGACCGCTCGCGTCGACCAGATCACGGAGAATGCCGCAAGCTCTTCGCAGGCCGCCGAGCAGGTGCTCGCGATCATCGAGAACGTCGCGACGGTCGCCGGGCAGACCTCGGCAGCGGCAGAGCGCGTGGCTGCCTCGGCTCAGCACGTGACCACGTCCGCCAACCAGGTCGCCGCCAGCTCGCAGGAGGCGTCGGCTGCGGCCGAGCAGGTTGCCGCCTCGGCCCAGCAAGTGACGGAGTCCGCCGACCAGGTCGCAAGCTCGGCTGAGCAGGCGTCGGCGACGACCGAGGAGGTGTCCGCCTCGACCCAGCAGGTCTCGGCCTCCGCCCAGCAGAGCTCGGCGTCGGCACAGCAGGTTGCCGCCACCGCCCAGCAGCTTGCCGCCAACGCCGAACTGCTCCAGAAGCTGGTCGCCCGGTTCAAGACCAGCGAGGAGACGGACGGCGAGCAGACGACCGGCGACGCTGGCGAGGAGCGTGCCGAGGCTGCCGTCGGCGAGAGCGGCGAGAGCGGCGAGAGCGGCGAGACTGTCGCGACCGTCGAGAGCGGTGAGACTGTCACCGACGGAGAGGGATTTGAGATCGCGGCGGCAGACGACCTCGACGAGTCCTTCGCGGCATAAGCGACGGCCGGCAACTGACGCTGCCGGGGCTTGCCCGCTCGGCAAGCCCCGGCGGATCTCTTACTTCTCGTAGTGATACCGCGCCTGATGCACAATCAGATCATCGCCCGCAACCTGATAGACCAGTCGGTGTTCCCCGTCTATCCGTCGTGACCAGAGACCTGTGAGCGTCTGCTTTAGAGGCTCAGGCTTGCCGACACCATGCGCCGGATCGCGCAGGGCATCGGCAAGCAGCCGGTTGATCCGCTTCAGCTTCTGTTGGTCGGCGGTTTGCCAGTAGGTGTAGTCGTCCCATCCGCGTGGCGTGAAGACGACTCTCACTGGTCGGCGATGTCGAGCGGATGTTCGACCAGCTCGCCGGCCTCCGCTTGCGCGAGAGACTCCAGCAGCCGACGAGCGTTCGCCGGTGAGCGCATCAGGTAGGCGGTCTCCTGCCAAGCCGCGAACTCGTCGGCCGACATCAGTACGGCATTCCCACGCTTGGAGGTGATCTCGATCGCCGTCCGATCGTCATTGACCTGCTCGATCAGCGGGAACAGGGATCGCCTCGCCTCGCTAGCTGTGATTGCCATCTCAACCTCGTTTCAGTGGTACTAGATATCGTACCATGCGGCGAGGAGCGCCAGTTGGCGTAGGGCCGCTCGATCAGCGCCCTGGCGGCTGTGATGCGATCGGCGAGACGACAACCGTGTTCCCAGGGTCAGGCGGACCGGCCAGCTTGGACTTCTGGCAGTAGTCGATCCCTCCGCCTTCAGAGGCGGGGAAGTGAAGAGTCCACGCTCCCGCAACGCCGGGAAGGGAGACGTCGACCGAGGTGGCGGCAGCAAGCTCCCCGACATCGCAGCGGTACTTGGCGACCGTGAACCACGCCTTGCCGCCGGGCTTGAGGGTCACCAGCTTCGGCGGCTGCGTCGACAGGTAGACGCCGCCCTCCTGGTAGGTGAACGCCAGCTTCGCCCTGCTGGAGCTGAGCGTTATCGCTGGATAGCCGCTCAGCAAACAGGCTTCGCGTCCGGTATTCGTAACCCGCACGTAGAAAGCGCGCTCGCCGGTCATCCCCGAGCCGAGCGGCACGATCGCGAGCCGTAACGTGCTGGACGAACATGTCAGTCGTAGGGTCTGGCGCGCTGGCTTGGTGCCGGGCAGTTGCACCGGCGGCATATCAGAGCCCGCATCGACGACGACGCCACCGCCGACGCACTCGACGGGGCCAGTGCTCGACAGAGCGTGACAGCGAAATGTGAGATCGTCGCCTGTGGCCCGATCCGGTACGGACAGGACGGCGCTCTTAGGCTGAGAGCTATCACCGAGCGCAGTGGCTACCACCTGCGCCAACTTGCAGCTCGTTCCACGACCGGCAACCAGGTATCCACCCGGAGTCACAACGCTGGCCTCTGGCGTTGCAATCGCCATGCCGGCCACTCCGTTGCAGGCGGTGCCGTACACGCGCGGCTGACTCTTGATTTGGCTCGCCAGCGGCCCGGCCAGCGTCTTGCTCAGTCTCTCCGCCAGCGTCTTGCCGCCGGCCCGATTCGGCGCCGCAACGCTGAGCCGATGGTCTGCCATCAGTTCGGACACGCGGCTCCGGCCGTACGCTGCGAGCGCCGTGCGCTGCGCGCGCGTTATCGGCATGACGCCGGACCCGTCCGCGTTCTCGCTCAAGAGAAAGCTGTGCGTCTGGCCGATCGAGTCGCGGTAGAGCAGCGAGCAGACGAATCGGCGCTGCGTCGCTCCGACTTCCTGCGGATCGAAGCCGCATCGAGTGTTAGACCCGGCTGTGAAGGCACGCGCGGCGCCGGCCGCCGCGACCTCCTGCGCCGTTACCCAGCTGCGCCTCGATCGCGGTGTAGAGCTTCATCAACGCGGCGCCATCGCTGATGTGAGCGACGTTCGGGCCGCCCTGACCGCCGCACGCGCCGAACGCAAAGCTGGCGCCGACGGCCAGAACGCACAGCCGCAGCAACGTCATGCAACGTCGCGCTCGCTGACCCGCGCGCACCGATCCTCGCGTTGGCTGCTTGCTGGACATCGCGCCTCCCGCAACCTCAACCGGCCTACATCGTTCGCGATTCTACGCAGGCACCACGGCGCCCCATTCGTGTTGCTTCTTCGACCCGTCGGCCTCACCGGTCTTCACGGCTCCTCGTCCTTCGGTAACTGGCACCCGAGCCCTGGAAATCCGTAGAAGTACGAAAGCTGTGACAGCGGCCGACGGTTTTCGGACTTTTACGGCCATGGGCCGTAAAAGTCCGAACTGCGGCGGGGTCCCGGACGGTTTTCGTGGTTCTACGGATTGAGCCGGTCCAGTCGACCGTCCAGCTGCAGTCCAGCAGGTGACGAAGCGTGAAAGGAGGTCGGCGTGAGCCAGTCCAGTAGCCAGTCCAGTTGCAGTCCAGTAGATCGGCTGCCGCGGGGCGTAAGCGGTGCAGTTGCGGCCAGTGATTCTGCGTCGCATTCGCTACTCTGCGCAGCAAAAAGCCCCGCAAGCGAGGCGAATTCGCCTTTTTGCGGGGCTTTGTGATTCAGTGGAGACGGGGGGAATCGAACCCCCGTCCGCAATCGCGCAAGCGATGGCGTCTACGAGCGTAGCCGGCGCTCTGATCTCATCCCGCACTCGCCACGCCGGCAGGGTTGTACAGGACCAGCCTCCTAAAATCTCCTCGACTCGCCGGAGGCGGTTCTCATCGAGCAAGCCCGCAAATTGATCCCGATTCCCACGCCGCGGGCAAGCGGGGGGCGAGATTGAGTCTTAGCTAGCTGAAATTAAGCAGCGAGGCCGAGATCAAAATTGTGCGAATCCGCACTTATGGTTTTCCAGGTGTTTTACGAGGCCTCCTGGAACCTCGACTCGCAGCCAACCCCACGATCCGATCACGTCGAAGCCTGTCGTCCCCAGGGTTTCCTACATCCTCATCGTACCAACGGCGGCCAGCGGCGCAACAGCGTCGGGCCCCGTCGGGGTCGTCCCCCGTCCCGGCCTGGCGGTGAACGATACTTAGCCTGTGACGCAGCAGAGCAGCGAGGACGAGCGCGGGACCCGCCCGGAGCGGCCGCGATCGTTCGGCTCGCGACTGGCCAGGGCGCTGATCGGCCCGCTGAGCTGGGCCGGTCTCAGCGTCCACCGCGCGATGGTGCGCCGGGTCGGCGGTCCGGCGCGGGCGCAGGTCATCACGATGTTCGCGCTCGTACTTGCCCTGAACGGCGCCGACACCGCTGCGATCGGGGCGATCTCGCCCCAGCTCGAAACGGCGCTGCACATCGGCACGGCGAAGATCGGGCTGCTCAGCTCGGTGACGCTACTGATGGGCGCCGTGGTCACGATTCCGCTCGGCGTCCTCGTCGACCGGATCAAGCGAATCCCGATGCTGGCGATCAGCGTTGCGCTGTGGAGCACCGCGTCGATCCTCTCGGCGTTCACCCATTCCTTCGAGGCGCTGCTGCTGACGCGCCTGCTGCTGGGCGCGGTGGTGGCGACCGCCGGCCCGGCGATCGCGTCGCTGACCGGCGACTATTTCCCGGCCAGCGAGCGAGGCCGCATCTGGGCCTACATCCTCGGCGGCGAGATCGCCGGCAACGCGCTCGGGTACATCGTCGCCGGCTCGGTCGCAAGCTGGCTGCACTGGCGGGCGGCGTTCATCGTGCTCGGTGTGCCCGGCTTCCTCGTCGCCCGCCAGCTCTATCTGACAATCCCGGAGCCGCTGCGCGGCGGCCAGAGCCATCTGCAGCCGGGGGAGCGGGACCTGGTCGAGGCGGCGGCTGCTGCGCGGGCTGCCGCGGCCGCCCGCGCCGCGACACAAGCGACGGGCGCGGCGGCTCGGGCCGGCTCGGGCCGCGCCGACGAGCCCACGTTCAACCCGACCGGCGACCTTGCGCGCGAGGCGGCTGCCCGCCTTGGCGCGGTTGCCGACGAGAGCCGGATCCTGACCGAGGACCCGAAGCGGATGGGCCTGATCAGTTCGATCCGGTTCGTGTTGCAAGTTCCGACCAACGTGCTGATGATCATCTCCTCGACGCTCGGCTACTTCTTCTACTCGGGCCTCTTGACCTTCGCGCTGCTGTTCGTGCGCGGTCACTACGGCATCGGCCAGGGGACCGCGATGTTGGTCTTGGCACTGCTGGTGATCGGCGCCCTGATCGGCACGCTCGTCAGCGGCTGGTTCGGTGACATGCTGCTCAGGCGCGGTCACCTCAACGCGCGCGTCTGGATCCCCGCGATCTGCTACGTCGGGGCCGCACTGCTGCTGATCCCGGGCTTCGTCGTCGATCGGCTCGGCTTCGCACTGTGGCTCGACGTCGCCGGCGCGGCGCTCTTAACCGCCGCCAACCCGCCGCTCGACGCTGCCCGGCTCGACATCATGCCGGCCGGGCTCTGGGGACGGGCCGAGAGCGTTCGCACGTTCGTGCGCTCGCTCGGACAGGCGATCGCGCCGCTGGCCTTCGGTGGCCTTGCCGACCTGATCGCCGGCTTCATCCCGAAGCAGGCACCGATCGGCACGCATCCGGGCACGGTCTCGTCGGCGACCGCCAGCGGCCTCGAGATCACCTTCCTGGTGATGGTGTCGGCGCTGGCGCTGGCGGGGCTGTCGCTGCTGCGCGCCCGCCACACCTACGCGCGCGACGTTGCCACCGCCGCAGCGGCGAAGGTACCCGAGCCGGTCGCGACGCCACGACCTCAGCCGGCGGCCTGACACAGCCGGCCCGTCGCGCCACCGTCGCAGGGCCGGCGGCCTCGGCGGAGCGAGGCGCGCGCCAGCGGGCGCGCGCCTGACGGCAACAGCTAGCCGAGCTGTTCGCGCCCGGGTGGCTCGTCGAAGTCGAGCGCCGGCATTACCGCGACGATGCCCGTGGGGTTGATCGCCCCATGCGTGCGGTAGTAGTGCGCGCGGATCTCGTCGAAGCGGACGGTCCCGCGGACGCCGGGCCACTGGTAGAGATCGCGGAGGTACGGCCAGAGGTTCGGGTACTCGGCGATCTTCCGCAGCGAGCACTTGAAGTGGATCTGGTAGACGACGTCGAACCGCAGCAGCGTCGTGAACAGGCGCCAGTCCGTCTCGACCGGCTCGGAGCCGAAGAGGAAGCGGCTGTCGGCAAGCCGCAAATCGAGATCGTCAAGCGCGGCGAACAGACGCTCCACGGCTCGCTCGTAAACTCGCTGGCTGGTCGCGAAGCCGGCGCGGTAGACGCCGTTGTTGATGTTCTGGTAGATGTTCTCGCTGAGCGCGTCGATCGCCTTGGCAAGGCGCGGGGGATAGAGGACCACAGGGTGCACCGCGAACGGGGCGAACGCGGTCGAGAGCATCCGCAGGATGTCGGCGGACTCGTTGTTCACGATCCGGCCGCTCTCCTTGTCCCACAGCACCGGCACCGTGACGCGGTCCGAGAAGTCGGGGGCGCTGGCGACGTAGGCCTCCGACAGGAGCTGGAAGCCGTTGACCGGGTCCTCGTAGCCGCCGCCGGTGAAGGCCCAGCCGCGGGCGTCGCGGATCGGGTCGACGAACGAGACCGAGATTGCGTCCTCGAGGCCCATCAGCGCGCGGCCGATGAGCGTGCGGTGCGCCCACGGGCAGGCCCGGCACACATAGAGGTGGTAGCGCCCGGCCGCGGGCGTGAAGCCGAGCTCCGAGTCCGGCGCGACCCAGTCGCGGAAGCGGCTGCGCTGGCGGCGGAACTCGCCGGCCTCCAGCTCGCGGGAGTCGATGCGGAACGGCTCGGTAAAGGCCGGTTGTGCGATGGCTGCCGAGTTCGGGTCCATGCCCGGCGTTATACCCCGATGGCCAGCGGTCAAGTCAGGCGGGTCGCTCGTCGGTGTCCGCCGGCTGAGTCCGGTGCGTCCGTCCGCACCGACGCCCGATCCCCACCGCCCGAGTCGGGCCCGGTCTTCCCAACTGCTTATCGGCGGTGACCAAGCAAGTCACCGAAGCGTCACACGAGGTTCATAACTCGGCGCTTGTCGAGAGTGACTATCCGGGGGTCTTATAAAAGCCTCACAAATCTACGCAGGGATAGCGACAGGGGGAAGATTCGTGAAGGGCCTGTTCCTGAACCAAGAATCCAGAGGCGACGGTCACTCGTCGCTACGCGGATCAGTACGGCAGCGGCTGCGGCGTCTCGCCCCAGTTGCGGCGGGCGCCTCGGCGCTCGCGGCGTCAGTGGCCGTCTCGGCGCTCGTCGCCACGGGCTCTGGCGCCGCCGTTCTCACAACAAGCGACAGTCCAACGCAGGTGCCGCCGGGCTATAAGGCACCGTCCAACGACGGACTTGGTGTAACCCCAGGCAAGATCAAGCACGTCTGGGTCATCATCATGGAGAACAAGTCCTATGACGCCACGTTTACGGGACTGAACGGCAACAGCTACCTCTGGCAGACGCTGCCGGAGCAGGGCGCGCTGCTGACCAACTACTACGGCACCGGCCACTCCAGCGAGGACAACTACCTCTCGCTGGTCTCCGGCCAGGCACCGATCTCCGACGACGAGAACGACTGCCCGAACTACACGTCGATGGCGGGCTCGATCGACACGACCGGCTCGTTGAAGACCAACGGGAACTACGGACAGTTCAAATCGGCCGCCGGCCCCAACGCGCCGATCGGCGACAACGGCTGCGTCTACCCCGAGGCAAGCACCTCGAACCAGACGAAGGACAACCCGTCGAACACGGTTGAGACACTGTTCAACCAGATGGACGCCGCCGGCAAGAGCTGGAAGGTCTACGCCCAGGATCTCGACGGCGACGCCAACTCCACGGGCGATACGACGACCTCGACCTCGCACAACGCGGGCGCCCAGTACTGCGGCGCACCGTACAGTGCGCCGGGTCCGGTCCCGTCCTCGACCCAGGCGACCAACCCGAACGTGCACTACGCGAACCCGGGCAGCGCCGTCGCGAACGACCAGTACGTGCCGAAGCACAACCCGGCGCCGTGGTTCGCGTCGCTGCTGAACTCGAACGATTGCTCGACGCACGTCGTCCCGGCGCTGGGCATCAACGATAAGCTCGACAGCGATCTGTCGAGTAAGAGCAGCACGCCGGACCTCAGCGTCATCGTTCCGAACAACTGCTCGGACGCGCATGACGCCGTCTGCGCCGGCAACAACCTCTCCGGCGGCTTCTCGGCGAGCAACAAGCAGGTTGCGAACGCGCCGATCAACCAGACCGGCGGCCTCTACGCCGGCGATCTGTTCCTGCAGAAGGTCATCCCCGAGATCGAGTCCTCGAAGGCGTTCGCCGACGGCGGCCTGATCGACGTGACCTTCGACGAGGCGTTCCCGCCGTTCACTTGGCAGAACAGCTTCGTGAACTCGAACCTGCTGCCGTCCACGGCATTCGGCTCGGTGACCACCGACGAGGCCGGCGAGACGCTGTACGGCCGCTCGGTGAACTGGGAGCCGACCGGCCCGAACGTGCCGATCACGATCTCGGCCACCGGCCAGGTCCTGACCCCGGGCCCGGGCTTCGGCTCGAGCCTCGACCGTCCGAACGCGACGACCGCGGTGCCTGGCGCCACGGTCGCCTGCTCGAACGGCACGAGTGGGAGTAACGGCTGGGTGACCACGCCAAGCGACGGGTGCCTGTTGATGGGCGCCTCGACCACGGCGGGAACAAGCGGGAACATCACGGGCACTTTTACGGCTCACTCGGCCGCGGTCACGATCCCGAACACCAGTACCTCGTACCCGATCTCGATCAAGGACGAGGGTCGCGAGGTGAACGTCCTGTCGACCGCCAACGGCGGCGATGACGGTGATGAGCTCCAGGAGTCGGCTGACGGTGGCTACTACCTGGGCCAGGTCACCAACACCTACGACCCGAGCGCCGCGAAGACGACCGGGTCCTCCGCGCCCGACACGTTCTCGTTCACGCTGCTGAACTCGCAGGGCAAGGCGGTCACTGATCTGCCTGACGGCGGCAACTTCAAGTTCACGCTCGGTGCTCAGAGCGCGGGCTCGGATCCGCTGTTCGACGCCTACGACTACACAACTGGCGGTGGCGACACCGGCAGCGTGCTGATCAGCCCGTACATCAAGCCCGGCACGGTCAGCAACAACTACTACAACCACTACTCGCTGCTGCGCACCCTGGAGGACATCTTCCAGGTTGACAAGATCAGCAAGGGCACCGCCGCGTCTATGACCACCCAGGGCGGCCTCGACGGTGAGGGTCACCTCGGCTACGCTGCCCAGCCCGGTCTTGCGCCGTTCGGCGCCGACGTGTTCACCGACGCCGATCTGCGTCAGACCGCGACGGTGCCCGTCAAGCGGTCGCCAGTACCCAAGAAGTCCGGCCAGCAGAGGCGGTATGTTGTGGTCCCGAACGTTTGCGGCTATGCGCTGGCCGAGGCCAAGGTGATCCTTGAGGCCAATGGGTTCACAGTCGGGCAGCTCGCCGGAAACCAGGCCGGTGTCGTCACCCAGCAGTCCGCCAAGGTTGGCGAACGTCTGGGCACCGGCACGCAGGTCGCGCTGACGCTGGCGAAGAAGTGAGGTAACCGAACCGATGAGCAGCGCAACAAACCAAGACGTTGCTGGCTCCTCGCGCGACCATGGGGGCCGGATCTTCGGATCCGGCCCCGGTCGGCTGTTTGGCGCGGCGGGTGCAGCCGCAGTGATCGTCGGAGTCGTTCTGGCGCTGGTGCTCACCGGCGGTGGCAAGAAGTCGTCCGTCTCGAGCATCTACGCCTACCACAAGGGCCAGATCCCCGCGTGGATTCCCGACACGAACGCACCGGCCAACCCGAAGCTGATCACCGCGACGCTGCAGAAGCCGACCTCGACGCTGGTCGAGGGCGATGTCGTGCATGCGATCTTCACCCACGGAATGGGTAAGGTCACGGTGGCCGGTCCGACCGAGCCGGACTGGGTCGCGACCGCGATTCAGGACGGTAAGTCGAAGTGGGGCGATCGCTCGCCTGGCAGCTTCTACGTGTCGTTCAACGACGTCCAGGGCACGCTGCCCGTGGCCGCCAAGAACTTCGTCGCGATGACGCCTGACGGGAAGATCCACGCAACGACGGTCGGCGTGAAGGGTGGCGGCAAGGTGCCCACGACCCTGCATCAAGGCCAAACCCTGACGCTGGTGATCCACTTCAAGCTCCTGCCTGCGGGCCAGGGCGCGTTGGCGTGGGCGCCGGCGCAGAACAAGCTCCTGGCCGGCTGGGACTACGACTTCGAGTTGACATGAGTTGTCGCGCGGGGCGGTGGCCCGCCGGCCACCGCCCCGACAGCGGCAGCGTCTAGGACCCGCGCTGGTGGGAGCGCTGGTGCCGGTGACTCACATCGCCGGCAAGACCCGCCGCGCCCTGATGTACGGTGGCCCCATGGAGGAGGAGCGGCACACGCTGCGGCGGGCTTGCATCGACATCGGTGCGAACACCACGCGACTGCTGGTCGCGGACTGCGACCCGGTGGCCGGTCAGCTGGACATCTGCCACCAGGAGCGTGTGCTGAACCGGCTCGGCGCGGCTACCGGGGCTGATGGAGAGCTGCCGGGCGAGAAGGTCGCCGAGTTGGTCGAGATCGTGCGCTCGCAGCGACTGAGCGCGCTCAAGCTCGGCGCCGAGGAGATCGCTTGCGTAGGTACCGCGGGGCTGCGGCGCGCGCGCAACCGCGACACGATCGGCGCGCGCATCGCCGGCGCCTGCGGCGGGCTCCAGCTGAAGGTGCTGGATGGCGCCAGCGAGGCCCGCTACGCCTTTACCGGCGCCGCCTGGGCGATTGGGCTTGCGCGCTCGGCGGAGCCGCTCGCGGTCGTCGACGTCGGTGGTGGCTCGACCGAACTGGTTGTCGGAGTGCCGGCGACCGGCGTCACCTGGTGGCGCTCGGTGTCGGTCGGCTCGGCCGACGGGCCTGGACTCGGGCTGCGCGGCGATCCTCCCGATCCGCGGGAGCTCGATTGGGCGCGGCGGCGCGCGGTCAGCGAGATCGGCGCGGTCCCGGCCCCGCCGGCGGTGGCGGCGACCGCGGTCGGCGGTAGCGCCGGCACGTTGCACCAGATCATCCCGGGCGAGCTCGACTCCGAGTCGCTGCTGGTCGCGCTGGCACAGGTGACCGCCCGGCCGGCCGGGCAGACGGCCGTCGCGCTCGGCCTCGAGCTCGAGCGCGTACGGATGCTGCCGGCCGGCCTCCTGCTCCTGCTCGCCGCCAGCGAGCTCTTCGCCCGCCCGCTCCAGATCGGCTTCGGTGGCCTGCGCGAGGGCCTGCTGTTGCTGGGCGTGTAGTCAGCATGAACGCGAGGGCCAGCCCCTGCGTCCATGCTGACTAGGGCGTTCCCAGGCCACTCGGCCGGGAGCGCGCCTGCGAGCCCGGCACTCCGACCCCCTTCTTTGTCGAATCACCTACGCATAGGGGGAGGAATCATGCAATGAACGAAGTCGGACCCCGGTACGACCGCCCGACCCCACCCGGCGACCCGGAACGGCGCGTCCACTTCTTTAAGATAAGAGGTAATGGCCGTCCTGATTGCCTCCGACCTCCGCAAAGACATCAACGGAGAGCCACTGCTGAGTGGCGTCTCCTTCAAGCTGGAGCGCCGCGAGCGGATGACGCTCACTGCACGCAACGGCGCCGGCAAGACCACGCTGCTGCGAATGATCGCCGGCGACGCGCAGATCGACGGCGGCGAGCTGGTGCTTGCGAAGGGGACGCGGGTTGCGCTGCACGACCAGCGACCGCCGCGGGACGAAGGCATGACGCTGCGCGAGTACATCCTCTCGGGCGCACCCGAGATCACGCGGCTCGAGCGGCGTCTACGCAAGCTCGAGCAGCGGATGGCCGACGGCGATTACGAGGAGCCGACGCTGAACGCCTACGCCGATGCGCAGGCGGCGTTCGAGCACGCGGGCGGTTACACCTGGCGCGACCACGCGCTGCAGATGCTGCGCGGCCTCGGCCTGGACGGCGACGATCTGCTCGACCGCCGGCTCGACACGTTCTCCGGCGGTGAGCTGACGCGCGCCTCGCTTGGCCGGGCACTGGCCGGGAAACCCGATCTGCTGCTGCTGGATGAGCCCACCAACCATTTGGACATCGCCGCCCTCGAATGGCTCGAGGCGTACCTCGTCAGCGTTGACGCGGCGGTGCTGCTGGTCGCTCACGACCGCTGGTTCCTCGAGGCCGTCGGGACCTCGGTGCTCGAAGTCGAGGATGGTCGCAGTCACTACTTCCACGGCACTTGGCACCAATGGCGCAAGGAGAAGGCCGCGCGCGAGCTGGCACTGGGTCGGGCGGTCGAGCGCCAGCAGGCGGAGATCGCGCGGCTTGAGCACTTCGTGACGCGCTTCGGCGTCGGCACCCGCGCGCGCCAGGCGCAGTCGCGCCAGAAGCAGCTCGACAAGATCAAGCGGATAGATCGCCGTCAGAAAAGCGATCAGTTGCTCGAGTTCGCGTTCAAGCCGCCGGAGCGATCCGGGCGCGTGGTCTTCGAGCTCTCCGACGGTCGCGTCACACTCGGCGAGCGGGTGATGCTGCGGGACGCCGAGCTGTGGCTGGAGCGTGGCGAGCATGTGTCGGTCGTCGGCCCGAACGGGGTTGGCAAGACGACGCTGATCGAGACCCTCGTCGGCGTGCGGCCGTTTGCCGCCGACGACTCGGAGACCCGCGACGCCAACGGCATGGCGATCCAGTCCTCGGCGACGGTGGCGGCCGCTGCCGCCACCGCGGCAGCGGCCGACGATTCGGCGCGGACTGGTGCGATCGACGGGCAGCAGCCACCGGTGGTGAGCGGCACGCTGCGGACCGGGCACAACGTTCAGGTCGGCTTCCTCTCGCAGCACACGGAGGTGCTGGACATCGGCGGCGCGCGCACGGTGCTCGAAGCGTGCCAGCATGCGACGGGCCTGAAGCCGGGCCCGGCGCGGGCGTTACTCGGCAAGTTCCTGTTCAGCGGCGACGACGCGGAGAAGCCGCTCGACGGCCTCTCCGGCGGCGAGCGCCGGCGCCTGGCGCTGGCGATCGTGGTGCAGTCGGGCGCCAACGTCCTGGTCCTCGACGAGCCCACGAACCACCTTGACATCGAGGGTCGCGAGGCGCTCGAAACGGCGCTCTCCGAGTTCCCCGGCTCGGTCCTGCTGATCTCGCACGACCGGGCACTGCTCGACGCCGTCGGCACGCGCACGATCGCCTTCGAGGACGGGACCCTGCGTTCCTACGTCGGCGGCTGGGCCGAGTACATGCGCGTGCGCGCCGAACGGGAGGCCGAGGAGGCCGCGGCGAAGGCGCGACAGCAGGCGGCGGCCGCGAAGCGGCAGGAGAAGGCGTCGGCCGTCAGGAAGCAGGACAAGCCGGCGGCGAAGGCCCGGCGCCAGCCCGGGAAGACGTCGCAGGACAAGCTCGAGCGCCAGATCGAGCAGGCCGAGGCCGCACTGCAGGCGGTCGAGGACGAGCTGGCAGATCCCGGCGCGTGGGCGACGCCGGAGCGCTCCGCCCAGTCGACTGGCAAGCACGCGGCGGCGAAACGCAAGGTCGACAAGCTCTACGCGCGCTACGAGGAGCTGGTCGGTTAGGACTCGGCACCGACGGCTTCGAAGTCACGCTCAGGTTTCCCGGCGCCGCTCGAAGTACGCTTGCAGCCAAGTGATGTCTATGACCTCGAGATTGACGACTGCACGTAACATCGCGATCATCCTTGCGATTGCGGCGGCGCTCCGTTTCCTGCCGGGCGGCGGGACGGCGGCCGCGGTCACCATCGACGTGATCTGGCTGGCGATGCTGGCCCTGCTGGCGTGGGCTGGCTGGCGTTTCTACCGCTCGCGCGAGATCGAGCTGTTCTCGCTGGCGACGCGCACACGAGTGGTGCTCTACGGCTCGATCGCCCTGATTGCGCTGGTGCTGACCGCCACCACGCGGCTGCGGGCGACGCCGATCGGCACCGCCGCCTGGATCGTGGCGCTGGTGCTCGGCGTCTACGGGATCGTCTTCGTGGTCCGCGAGCAGCGCCAGGTCTGAGCTGCCAGGCAGCGCTGCTCGCGTTTGGCCACGACGCGGTCACGCGCGATTAGCGTGCACCGCGACCAGCGCCTCGGCGTCCGCTACGGCCGCGGCATCGCTGGCGCCGTTGCTCTTATGCAGGCCGGCGGCAACGAGGGCCCCAAGCTGCGCGTCGACCTTGGTCCAATAGGCGATCACGCGATACTGCATCGCGTCGCCAACGCCGTCGGAGGCGTGGGCGACGATGTTCTGGGCGAGGTGCGTCTGCTGCGTCTCGTCCATCACGTCGTTCACCAGTGCCCGCGCCTGGGAGAAGTCGTCGTCCTCGGCATGCGGCTCGGTTGCGTAGCGGCCGAGCTCGCCGGCGTCAACGCTCCAGTTCAGATCGGCGCCCGCCTGCGGATCGGCCTGCGGGCCGCCCTGACTGCTAGGCGCGTAGGACGGATCTCCGCCCGGCGTGTAGGTCATCGCGCCGTCGCGGCTGTAGGAGTGCACTCCGGCAAGCGGCCGGTTGACTGGCAGCTGCTCGTAGTTGGGGCCGATCCGATGCAATTGCGTGTCGTGGTAGGAGAAGATCCGGCCCATCAGCATCTTGTCGGGCGAAAGGCCGATTCCGGGGACGAGGTTCGCTGGGGAGAAGCCGGCCTGCTCGACCTCGGCGAAGAAGTTCTCCGGGTTACGGTCGAGCACGAGCCGCCCGACGGTGATCGGCGGATAGTCGGCGTGCGGCCAGACCTTGGTCACGTCGAAGGGATTGAAGCGGTAGCCGGCGGCATCCGCGAACGGCATCACCTGGATCTCCAGCCGCCATTCGGGGGCGTTGCCCGACGCGATCGCCTGATCGAGGTCGCGGCGATGGAAGTCGAGGTCGGTCTTAGCCACCTCGGCGGCCTCGTCGTTCGTGAAGTTCTCGATCCCCTGAACCGTCTTGAAGTGGTATTTGATCCAGAAGCGCTCGCCGCCACGGTTAACCCACAGGAACGTGTGGCTGCCGAAGCCATTCATGTTGCGGTACGTGCGCGGCGTGCCCCGATCGCTCATCAGGATCGTGACCTGGTGGGCGCTCTCCGGCGAGAGCGTCCAGAAGTCCCACTGCATCTCGTTGTCGCGCAGGCCGGTGTCGGCGCGGCGCTTCTGCGAGTGGATGAAATCGGGGAACTTGATCGCGTCGCGGACGAAGAACACCGGCGTGTTGTTGCCAACCAGGTCGTAGTTCCCCTCCTGCGTGTAGAACCGCAGCGCGAAGCCGCGGGGGTCACGCGCGGTGTCGGCTGACCCTCGTTCGCCGGCGACCGTCGAGAAGCGCGCGAAGGCCGGCGTGCGGCGGCCGGGCTGGAAGAGGTCGGCTTTCGTGTACTGGCTGACATCCTCGGTGACCTCGAAGAACCCGTGGGCGCCTGAGCCCTTGGCGTGAACCACTCGCTCGGGCACGCGCTCGCGATCGAAGTGCTGCAGCTTCTGCACGAGCGTGAAGTCATGCAGCACCGTCGGCCCACCACGCCCGGCGGTCAGCGAGTACTCGTCGCTGTCGATTGGAATCCCGGAATCGGTGGTGGTTTCCGGTGGCTTAGATTCGCTCATCTTCGCTTCACCCACTTTCGTTGGTGCCGAGCTCACCCGGTGCAAGCGGTGCGAAGAACAGCCCGCAGATCCGCTTCGCAGAACGGGGTCTTTCCCCAAGAGTAGTTTGCGCCGGGTCGATCAATCGGGGCTCTCGAGGACCCTTGCGCCGGTCCGATCAGCCGGGGTTCTCAAGGACTTCGAGTCGCTGGGGTCGATCGGCGGGGCCTCGTGAGCCGCCGGTTAACCTTCTACCCGTGCCGATCATTTCTGCTGACCGTCGCCGCGAGCTTCCCGACGAGCCGGGCGTCTACCTCTTCCGCGACGCCAAGGGCAAGGTGATCTACGTCGGCAAGGCGATCTCGATCCGGAAGCGGATCGCCTCGCACTACTCGAACCCGAGCACCGCCGCTGGCCGTGACCTCTTGCCGATGATCGAGCGGATCGAGGCGCTGGTCGTGCGCAGCGAGTCCGAGGCGTTGATCGTCGAGCAGAACTTCATCAAGCAGTACCAGCCGCGCTTCAACATCCGCCTGCGCGACGACAAGTCCTACCCCTACATCGCGATCAGCACCGACGAGGAGTTCCCGCGGGTGTACTTCACGCGCGAGCGCCACCGCTCGGGCCGCGTCTACTTCGGTCCCTACAGCAGTGCCAAGCGCACGCGGGCGACGCTCGACGTGCTGAACAAGGTGTTCATGTACCGCACTTGCGAGGGGGCGACGCCGGGCCGGCGCTCCGGCTCGCCGTGCCTGGACTACTTCATCAAGCGCTGCCAGGCGCCGTGTGTCGGCTACGTGACCGCATGGGAGTACTCACAGGCGATCGACGGCGTGATCGCCTTCCTTTCCGGCCGCTATCGCGAGATCGAGCAGCGCTTGACGGACGCGATGCGACTTGCCGCCGCCGCGCAGCGCTACGAGGACGCGGCTCGCGAGCGGAACCGTCTGCAGGCGATCCACCGGCTGCTGGAGCGCCAGCGGGTCGCCTCGGAGTCGGGCGACACGTTCGACGCGATCGCGATCGCGGTCGGCGAGCACGACGCCAACGCCCAGGTGCTGCAGGTCCGCGACGGTGTGCTCGCCGACCGCCACAGCTTCTATCTCGAGAACGCCGCCCGCCAAGACCCGGCCGAGGTCGCCGAGGCGTTCATCCTGCGCTACTACAGCGAGGCGGCGATGATCCCGCCGCTGGTCGTGGTCCAGCAGGGAGTGGCGTCCGAGGCGCTCGGTAAGGCGCTCGCGGAGCGTCGCGGCGCCGCCGTCGAACTGCGCGCCGCCGAGCGCGGTGACAAGCGGCAGATGCTCGACCTCGCCGAGCGCAACGCGGCGCTGGCGCTCGACCAGGAGCGGCTCCGGGCTGAACGCCGGCGGCAGCAGCGGGTGGACGCGCTCGACGGCCTGCAGAAGGTGCTCGGCCTCGACACGCTGCCGATCCGGATCGAGTGCTACGACATCTCGACGCTGATGGGCACCAACACGGTCGCCTCGATGGTCGTGTTCGAAGCGGGCGCGGCGAAGAAGGCTGACTACCGGCACTTCAAGGTGCGGACCGTGGGGGACGGATCGGTGCCCGCCGGCAGCCACCGGAGTGACGGGACGGCGGCGGTCGCCGCGGAGCGGCAGGACGACGATGCTCCGCTGGCCGGTGGCCCGCTGGCCACCGGCTACGGTACCGGGGCCGGCGCCGACGACGAGTACGGCCCCGACGACTTCGCCTCGATGGAGGAGATCCTGTCGCGGCGGATGGCGGCGTTCCTGGCGCAGCACGACATCTCGTCGCACGACGAGGGTTACGACGAGTCGTTCGCGGCGCTGCCGGACCTGATCGTGATCGACGGCGGTAAAGGACAGCTCGCCTCGGGGCTGAAGGCGCTGGCGCCGTTCCGGGAGCGCGGCGTGGCGATCGTGTCCCTGGCCAAGCGGATCGAGGAGGTCTTCATCCCGGGGGTGCGGCAGTCGCTCGTGCTCGCGCACGACACGCCCGAGCTGCAGCTCCTGCAGCGGATCCGCGACGAGGCGCACCGCTTCGCGAACACCCATCACCGCACGCGCCGTGGCAAGGCGATGACGGCGTCGATCCTCGACGAGCTCCCCGGCGTCGGCCCGGCCCGTAAGCGTGCGCTGCTGACGCACTTCGGCTCGCTCGACGGCGTCCTGGCGGCGAGCCGCGAGCAGCTCGAGTCGGTCCCCGGCGTGCCGGCGAAGCTCGGCCGGGAGGTCCACCGCGTGCTGCACCGGACCGGCCGCTGAGCGGAGGCCTGCGTGGCCATGATGTAACCGGCGCGTTACGTTGGTAGCAAGCTCGCGGCGTAGCCCAGCCGTTTGCGTCAGACTAGAGCTTGATGTCCACACTCGACGCCAAGCCGAGCCCCGCGCTGCGCGACCTGGTCGTGATCACCGGCTTCTCCGGAGCCGGTAAGTCCACGGCGATGGACGTGTTCGAGGATGCAGGCTACTTCTGCGTCGACAATCTGCCGGCCGAGATGATCCGCTCGCTGGTCGAGCTGTTCATGCACCCGGGCTCGAAGGTCGCGCACGTCGCGGTCGTTTCGGACGTGCGCTCGCTCGACTACTTCGACGGCCTGATCCAGATCCTCGACGAGCTCAGCACCACCGGGGTCAGCTACCGGCTGCTGTTCATGGACTGCAACGACGAGACGCTGCTGACCCGTTACAAGGAGACGCGGCGTCGGCACCCGCTGGCGCCGGACGGCAGCGTGGGTGAGGGGATCGCGCGCGAGCGCGAACTGCTTGCGCCGCTCAAAGCGCGCGCCGACGTGATCCTCGACACCGCCGGGATGAGCGTGGCGAGGTTCCGTAGAAGGCTCGCCGAAGAGATGCTGCCGACGCCGACGCCGGGTCGGCTGGCGGTGACGTTCGAGAGCTTCGGCTTCAAGTACGGCCAGGCCCGAGACTCGGATCTGATGTTCGACGTACGCTTTCTGCCGAATCCGTACTACGAGCTGAGCCTGCGCGAGCTGACCGGGGAGGACCCGCGGATCGTCAGCTACATCAACCGTGATGGGTCGTTAGACCGCTTCTACGACAAGCTGCTGCCGCTGCTCGACTACCTGCTGCCGCAGTACCTGCAGGAGGGTAAGGCGCACCTTGTCGTGGCGATCGGCTGCACCGGCGGGCGCCATCGCTCAGTCGCGATCGCCAAGCACCTGACGGAGCGCTTCAGCTCGGCGCGCGAGTACGTCGTCGAGGAGCTTCACCGCGATCTGCAGCGCGGCGGCTGAGAGCCGCTTCGTGCGCGCTCGCGCGACGTCGCCAGTCGCGCCGAGAAGGTAGGCTTCATAGTGCCGACGCCGTCGGCCGCGCGCCGGGACTGGTGCGCGTAGCGTCCAGTGGAGGCAACATGACAGTTCGAGTAGGAATCAACGGATTCGGCCGTATCGGCCGGAACGTGATGCGGTCGGCGATCGCGCGTGATGCCGATATCGAGTTCGTTGGCATCAACGACCTGATCCCGCCCGAGACGATCGCCCACCTGTTCAAGTACGACTCGAATTTCGGCGTTTTCCCCGGCACCGTCGAGCTCACGGACGCGGGCCTCGCGATCAACGGCAAGACGATCAAGCTCACCGCCGAGCCCGACCCGGCGAAGCTGCCGTGGAGCGAGATCGGCGCCGATGTCGTGATCGAATCTACGGGCCGCTTCACCGATGGCAACGATGCGAAGAAGCACATCGAGGCAGGCGCTAAGAAGGTCGTGATCTCCGCCCCCGCGAAGAACGTCGACGGGACGTTCGTGCTCGGTGTGAACTTCGACACGTACGACGCCGCCAAGCACAACATCATCTCCAACGCGTCCTGCACGACGAACTGCCTGGCCCCGGTTGCCAAAGTGCTGCAGGACACGGTCGGCATCAAGCACGGCCTGATGACCACGATCCACGCTTACACCGCGGATCAGCGGCTGCAGGACATGCCACATAAGGACCTGCGTCGCGCCCGTGCCGCAGCGCTGAGCCTGATCCCCGCCAGCACCGGCGCCGCCAAGGCCGTCAGCCTGGTGATCCCGGCCCTCGAGGGCAAGCTGACCGGCTTCGCCGTCCGCGCCCCCGTACCGACCGGCAGCGTCGTCGACCTGACGATCGAGGCTGAGCGTGCGACCACCGTCGAGGAGATCAACGGGGCGATGAAGGCCGCCTCCGAGAGCGGCTCGCTGGCCGGTTACCTCGAGTACACCGCGGACCCGATCGTGTCGCGCGACATCGTCGGCAACCCGGCGTCCTCGATCCTCGACTCGCTGCTGACGGTCGTGATCGACGGCACGATGGTGAAGGTCGTGTCCTGGTACGACAACGAGTGGGGCTACAGCTCCCGCGTCGTCGACCTGGTCCAGAAGCTGTTCTAGTCGATGTCGGGCTGCTGACAAGAAAGCGATTAGCGAAAAGCGATGCGAGCACTAAGTGACCTCACGGACCTCGACGGCAAGCGCGTCCTGGTCCGAGTGGACTTCAACGTGCCACTGGACGGCGCCGGTCATATCACCGACGACGCCCGGATCCAGGGGGCGTTGCCGACGCTGCGTGAGCTGTTGGCAGCCCACGCCCGTCTGATCCTGGTTTCACACCTCGGCCGGCCGAAGGGCGGTCCCGATCCGAAGTTCTCCCTGGCGCCCGTTGCCGAGCGTCTCTCGGAGCTGATCGGGGTCAAGGTCAAGCTGGCCCCGGCCGTGGTCGGACCGGAAGTGACGAAGCTGGTGCAGGATCTCGCCCCCGGCGAGATCCTGCTGTTGGAGAACGTCCGCTTCGAGGCGGGCGAGACGAAGAACGACCCGGCGCTGGCGGACGCACTTGCCGCACTTGCCGACGTCTACGTCAACGATGCGTTCGGCACCGCGCACCGGGCCCACGCATCGACGGTGGGGGTGCCCGAGCGGATCAAAGATCACGCGGCGGGCCTGCTGATGGAGCGTGAGGTGAAGTTCCTCTCCGGCGTCATGGAGAACCCGAAGCGACCGCTGGTCGCCGTTCTGGGCGGCTCGAAGGTGTCGGACAAGATCAAGGTGATCGAGCGTTTCCTGGCGATCGCCGACGAGATCCTGGTCGGCGGCGCGATGGCGTTCCCGTTCCTGAAGGCCCAGGGCCACGGGGTCGGCGCTTCGCTGTGCGCCGATGAGGACGTTGAGCTGGCGCGCACGCTGCTTGCCGACCCGCAGGCCGGCAAGCTGAGGCTGCCGGTGGATCTGGTGGCGGGCGACCACTTCGGGGCCGACGCCGTCGTCACCGAGCTTCAGACGCCGGAGGTCCCTGCGGGGCTGATGGGACTCGATGTTGGACCTAAGACCGTCGCCGTCTACTCGGAGGCTGTCACCGCCGCCGGCACGGTCTTCTGGAACGGCCCGATGGGTGCGTTCGAGCTGGCACCGTTCGCCGCCGGCACGCGTGCGGTCGCTGAGGCGGTCGCGGCGAGCCCGGCGATCACGGTCGTCGGCGGCGGTGACTCGGCTGCCGCGATTCGAGAGTTCGGCCTCGTTGACAAGGTCACGCACGTCTCGACCGGTGGCGGCGCGTCACTTGAGCTGATTGAAGGCCGGGATCTTCCTGGCGTGGAGGTGTTGAAGTGAGTCGCACACCGCTTATTGCGGGCAACTGGAAGATGTATAAGACCGTCCACGAGGCGGAGGACCTGATCGCGGCGCTGCTGCCGCGGGTGGCCGCCGTCGAGGGTGTCGAGATCGCCATCTGCCCGCCGTTCACCGCGCTTGCCGCCGCGGTCGAGTCGACCCGCGGCTCGCGCGTGCAGGTGGTTTCGCAGAGCATGCACTTTGCTCCGTCGGGCGCCTACACCGGCGAGATCTCGGCGCCGATGCTGACCGATCTCGAGGTCTGGGGCACGATCCTCGGCCACTCCGAGCGTCGCCAGTACTTCGCCGAGAACGATAAGGACCTGGCGCTGAAGGTGCCGGTCGCGCTTGACGCCGGGCTCGTTCCCGTGCTGTGCGTCGGCGAGACCGAGGAGGAGCGCGAGCGCGGCGACACAGAGCGCAAGCTCCGTCACCAGATCCAGGAGGATCTCGCCAAGGTCCCGAGCGAGCGCCTGCACGAGGTGGTCATCGCCTACGAGCCGATCTGGGCGATCGGCACCGGTAAGGTCGCAACGCCCGAGGAGGCGCAGGAGGCTGCTGGCTTCATCCGCGCCCTGGTCGCCGACCGCTCGGCTGAGCAGGCCGCGGAGATCCGGATCCTCTACGGCGGCTCGGTGAAGCCCGAGAATGCCGCAGAGCTGATGGCGCTCCCGGACGTCGACGGCGCGCTGGTCGGTGGCGCCAGCCTCGACGCCGCATCGTTCGCTGCGATCGTGGACGGTGCTCGCGCATGACGAAGGTGACGCGCGCCGTCTTGGTGGTGCTCGACGGATTCGGGGCGGCGCCACCGGGACCGGGCAACGCACCGTATCTGGCGAACACGCCCGTGCTCGACGATTTGAAGCGTCGCTACGCCTACACGGAGCTGACCGCCTCCGGGCGGGCCGTGGGGCTGCCTGAAGGACAGATGGGGAACTCCGAGGTCGGCCATATGAACCTCGGCGCCGGCACCGTGGTGATGCAGGATCTGACCCGTATCGACATCGCCGTCGAGCGTGGCGAGCTGGCGAAGAACGACGTGTTGCGGGCAGCGTTCCAGGCGGGTGCGGCGAGTCGCGTGCACTTGGTCGGGCTGACATCCGGCGGCGGCGTGCACTCCAGCCTCGAGCAGCTCAAGGCGTTGATCCGGCTGGGGGCCGAGCTGGGCGTCAACGACGTCGTCGTGCATGCGTTCACCGATGGCCGCGACACGTTGCCGCACTCCGGTGCCGGTTTCCTCGACGAGATCGAGCAGGTCACCGCGCAGACTGGTGCCGGCCGGGTCGCTTCGGTGATCGGCCGTTATTACGGGATGGATCGCGACCAACGCTGGCAGCGCACGCAGCTTGCCTACGACCTGCTGGTGCAGGGCCAGGCCGAGCACCACGCCGACAGCGCGGTGGCGGCGATCAAGGGCGCTTACGAGCGCGGCGAGACCGACGAGTTCATCCGCCCGATCACGATTGGCGAGGAGGGCCGGATCCGGCCGGGCGACAGCGTGATTGCGTTCAACTTCCGGCCCGACCGCATGCGCCAGATCACGCGCGCGCTGGCGGAGCCGGGGTTCACCGAGGTCGACCGCGGCGGTGTCGAGCCGATCGCGTCGTACACGACGCTGACCCAGTACAAGGCGGAGTGGCCCTATCCGGTCGCGTTCGCACCGGACCGCCCGAAGCTGACGCTGCCCCAGGTGATCGCCGAGCACAAGCAGCAGCAGCTTCACGTCGCCGAGACCGAGAAGTACCCGCATGTGACGTACTTCTTCGGCGGCGGCGAAGAAACGCCGCAGGTCGGCGAGCGGCGGGAGATGGCGCCGTCGCCGCGGGAGATCCCCACCTACGACTACAAGCCGCAGATGGCGGCCCCGGAGGTCGCGCAGAAGTTCATCGGGGCGTGGTTCGAGGATCGGCCGGCATTCGGAATCATTAACTTCGCGAACTCCGACATGGTCGGTCACACGGGCGTGATCCCGGCAGCGGTGAAGGCAGTCGAGACGATCGACTACTGGCTGGGGCGGATCGTCGAGGCGGTTCAGGCACTTGACGGCGCGCTCCTGATCACGGCCGACCACGGCAACTCCGATCACATGCTCGAGCTTGACGGCTCGGCGAACACCCAGCACTCGATGGCGCCGGTCCCGGTGATCCTCACCGAGCCCGCGGTCAAGCTGCGTGGCGACGGCGCGCTGGCCGACGTCGCGCCGACGTTGCTGCAGGTTCTCGGCTACGACCAACCGGCCGAGATGACAGGCAAGTCACTCCTGATCTGAGCTGTGCGGCGCCGTCGGCCGTGCGCGGCCGGCGGCGCTTAGCCCTCAGGCGGTGGCCACCGGCCTGCGCGCGAAGTTCGCGCGATCGCCGCCGGACTGCTTCGCCTCATACATCGCGAGGTCGGCCATCACCAGCGGGTCCTGGCCGGCGGTGGCCGCCTCGCCGATGATCGCCACGCCGACGCTGGCATTCACGGGACGGTCGCTGTCCGTTGCGGCCAGTACGCGCATTTGCCTGATCCGGGCGACGATCGCGGCGGCGACCCGCGCGGCGCCGCGCCGACCCGCGCCCGGTAACAGAGCTGCGAACTCGTCGCCGCCGAGCCTGGCGACCGAGTCGGAGCCACGCGTGCAGACGCGCAGCACGTCCGCGGTCGCGATCAGCGTGCTGTCGCCACCGGCGTGGCCACATAGGTCGTTGATCCGCTTGAAGCGGTCGAGGTCGATCATCAGCACGGCGCCATCCTGGCGGTCGTCGGCCAGAGGGTCGACCTCGTCGAGCAGGGCCCGCTCGAAGGCGCGGCGATTCAGCAGGCCGGTCAGGGGATCGCGCTCGGCGAGGTGGTGCAGCTGCAACAGATGGCGGCGCGCACGGGTGGCGTCGATCACGTGCGTCAGCACCTCTTGCGGGCGACCGGTGCTGTCGCGCAGCGCGACGCTGCGGCGACTCGTCCAGATGCGGCTGCCGTCGCGACGGAAGAGGTAGCCGTCGACCTTGCAGCTTGCGAGCGTGCCTGAGCACAGTTGTTGCAGCAGCGCGCGGCAGCGGTGCGTGTCCTCGGGCGACATCAGGTCGGGCAGCGCGGCCACCGCCGCCGGAGTGTGGTCGTAGCCGAGCATCTGCAGGATCGCCGCGTTCGCGTAGAGACCGCGCCCCGCTCTGGATGTGATCACCATGCCCACCGGCGCGTCGTCAAACGCCTGTCGGAATCGTTCGGGCCGCGCTGCGCCATGGCTCTGCGGCTTGCCCATGGCAAGTGCGTTCACGACGAAGTAGCGGACACCAGTGCCGGGATCGATTAGCGCGGTGGCCGAGAAGTTAAGCCAATGGACTTCGCCGCTGTGCGTCACGTACCGCTTCTCGAGCCGGTAGGAGCGGCGGCTGCCGGCTCGTAGCTCGGCACGCTGCATTCGATCTCGCTCCACGTCGTCTGGGTAGATGAAGGAGCTGTGGTGCCGGTTCAGCATCTCGTTCTCCGTGTAGCCGGCAATGGCGCAGAGCGCCGGATTCGCCGCTGCGATGCGACCCTCCCGGTCGAGCACTGCGATGCCCGCGGGAGAGTAGTTGAAGATGGCGTCGAGCTCCGGCAGGGTGGGCCGGGTCGAGACGCCTAGTAAGTGCGCTGTCAGACTTGACATGCTGAAGCATAATTCGGCGTTGCCGCCTGCTTCCTAAAGTGCGCATACGTATTTATTCGAGATCCGCGCGGGAACGGGTCGCGGCGGAGGGCGGCGTTCTCAGTGGCTGGCGGTCGACTCGACGCTGCCGCTTCCGTATACGGCGGTCCGGCCCATGCCGGCGGCCTTCGCCCGGTACATCGCCTGGTCGGCCGCGTCAAATAGCTCGATGCCGTCACGCAGCGCGGCGGAGACGCTCGCGATGCCGATGCTGACGGTCATCTCCAGGGCGCGACCGGAGTCGCCGGGAGCGAGCATGCGCATCACCTCGTCGCCGATATCGCGCGCGATCTTCGAGGCGCCCTCGGCGTCGGTCTCCGGCAGCAGCACCGCGAACTCATCACCGCCGAGCCGGCCGATCGAGTCGGTCAGGCGCAGACGCGAGCGCAGGATCTGGGCGAAGCCGACCAGCACCTGGTCGCCGACCGTGTGGCCGTAGCGGTCGTTGACGTCCTTAAAGCGGTTCAGGTCGAGCAGCAGCAGGCAGCTGTCGAGCTCGCCGCGCGGCTCATGCGTGAGCTGGCTCGTCAGCGCCTCGTCGAAGCCGCGGCGATTCAGCAGATCGCTGAGCGGATCATGGTGGGCGAGGTAACGCAGATGCTGCTCGGTGCGGTGGTGCTCGGTTGCGTCGAGCATCTGCGTGAGCAGCTCGCGGGCGCTGCCGTCGCTGTTACGCAGCACCGTGATGTGACGGACGACCCACATCAGCGAGCCGTCGCCGCGCACGATGTGGGACTCGAGCTCGAACGAGCTCTGCGTGCCCGTGGTCGCGGCCGCGATCAGCTGGTCACGGATCGCGCGGTCTTCTGACAGCAGCATGTCGGCCATGTTCTGCCCCTGTGCCTGATCGGAGGTCAGGCCGAGCATCGCCAGCATCGCCGCGTTGGCCTCGAGGATCCTGCCGTCGAGGGCGGTGATCGCCATCGCCAGGTCGCTGTCCTCGAAGGCGTGCCGGAAACGGTCGCGGGCGACGTTGATCTGGTGTGACTGCAGCCGATCCTTGGTGACATCCTGCGCGGCCCCGCGCAGCGTCCCGGGCGCCGCCGGATTGGCGACGGCGGTCAGACGCAGCCAACGTTGATCGCCGCTCATGGTGAGGTACGGCAGCTCGACCGTCTTCGGCTTCGCGCTGGCGAGGACGCGGTCGATGGCGCTGCGCAGCCGCTCGGCGTCGGCCGGAGCGAAGTGCTGGCTCAGAACTTCCTCCATGGTCGGGGCTCCGAGCGCGGGATCGCGCCCGAGCAGCGAGTACATCTGCTCGGAGAGCTCCGTGGCCCCGGTCGCGGGATCCAGCGCCCAGGATCCCAGCAACGTGATCTGCTGGGCGAAATCCAGCTTGGCGACGGCATCGCCGAGCTCGGCGGCGCTGTTGCCGACGGCGGCGAGCGCGCTCAGCTCATCGCTTGAGTCGTACAGCGGAATGAACGTGACCTCCGAGCCGCGTAGCAGCGAACGGCGGCCGGTGACCTGCTCACCGCGGCCCGGCAGCACGTTGTCGGCAGTCGCAAATGGGCTGCGGTGCGCGGGGAAGAGCGCGGCCGGATCGTCGGGCAGCGCCGGATCACGCCGCCCGAGCAGGTTTCGAGCTTCGTCGCCGCTGGTCTCGGTGAACGTCTCGTTGACATGGATGAAGTGGCCGCCGCGGTCGAGCAGCGCCATCGGCTCCGGCGCCTGGTCGAACAGCTGCCGGAACGGGCTCGTCGGCGACGCCGTCGCCGGGTCACCAGAGGCGTCCGAGGTCGCTTCGAGCTGGACGGCGATCCGTGAGCTGGTGCCGGTCTCGTCGTTCGCCCGCCAGAAGACGGCGACCACGTCGCAGGGCTCGGCGCCCGGTCGGCGGATGGGGATCGTGAGGCGCAACGCGTCGGAGGTGCCGTTGACCAGCGGCACCAGCGCATCGACGTCGAGCGAAACGCCGCAGCGGCTGAGGACATCGGCGAGTGTGGTCCCCCCGAGACGCTCAGGGGTCATCGCGAGCTGCTCTCGGAACGTTGAAGACGCCGCGGCGAGGCGCCCGTCCCCGGCGATCAGCGCAAGCGCAACCGGCGACTTCTTGATCAGCGATCGGGACAAGTGTGGTGATGTGGTCATCGGTTCACCATGTTCGCCTCACGCGCGGCGGATGCGAGGCCGCTGTCTCAATAGACCGGAAATGAAACCGATAGTTTAGGGCACGCCTGTCTGCGCCTTTGCCGGCAAGGTTGTCAATTTCGCTTAGCCAGGACAATGATCAGAGGTATGCACCGAGTTGATAGCGATGCGCATAAAACGCCTGCGCGGACACATAACTTCCGCACGGCGCCAGCCGTGCACTCGGTGCCTGCTCCCGGAGCGCCGAAGCGACCTAAGCCAGACGCGCCTCGACGGTAACCTCGGGCACCGCCGCGAGCGCTCGGCTGACCGGGCAGCTCTCCTTGGTCGTGGCCACCGCGGCGGCGAACGTCGCCTTGTCGATGCCGGCGACCTTACCGACCGTAGCGAGCTTGATCGAGGTGATCGTGGGCGCACCGTCGACCAGCCTCAGCGTGACGGTAGCGTCCGTCTCGATCGACTCGGCCGGCGTGCCGGCCTGCTCGAGACCGGCTGCCAGTGCCATCGAGAAGCAGGAGGCGTGTGCCGCCGCGATCAGCTGCTCGGGGCTTGCGCCCGGCCCGTCCTCGAAGCGCGACTTGTACGTGACCTCGCCGTTAATGGTCGCCCCGGCGCTGAAGCTGCCGCTTCCGCTCTGCAGGCCGCCGTGCCAATCCGCCTTGCCCTTGGCTGGCATCGCCACCACCTCTTTCTGAGTCGTAGATGTGAATGAGTCGTAGATTTGGAACTGCTTGCCCGATCATAGGCAGGGGCGGGACGCCCGCCTAGATCGCCTGGCGCGGCGCATAGCGGTGATGCAGCATCAGTGCATTGCCATCGGGATCGGCGAAGAACGCCATGTGGCAGACACCGGTGTCGAAGATGTCGCCGTGGAACCCGATGCCGCGGGCTTCGAGCGCCGCTCGCGCCACCGCCACGTCGTCGACGTGGAGCGCGAACGGCGCCTTGATCGGCGCGAACTCCAGTCCCATCCGATCAGGCTCGATCACGCTGAGCGTGAGGTTGCCCGTCTCGAACTCGGCGAAGGGCTTGCCCTCGATGTACACCGACCGGTGCAGTCCCAGCGTCTCGCCGTAGAAGGCCATCGCGGCCGCCAGGTCCCGCGTCGGAATCGAAACGAAGTCCGTGCCGCTGACGTGTGCGTCATCTGTTGACATAGGCGCTCCAATCAGGTTCACGCCGGGAGCCGGTGCCCCGGCTTCAGGGACAGCCTAGCGTCGTCTGCGGCGCGCGCAACCCGCATGCCAGCGGGCATGCGGTCCGTCTACCGGATCTGTGCTGGGCGAGCGGGCCAGCGGGCCCGCTCGCGCTCGATCTCACTGTGCGTCGACGTAGACGGTGCGCAGGCAGCCCCAATGGCGGCCGCGCACGAAGATCGGCACGGACACCTCCTTAGTCAGCTCGGCGGCGCCCATCACGGTGCGGCGGTAGATCTGCATCAGCACCGGGTCGGTGTTGTGCGCGGCCGCGAGCCCGGCGGCGTCGCTGGCAAAGCCCTTGCTGCGGGCATGCTTCTTGTTCCAGGTCGGGTCGGGGCCCTGCGGCTGCGAGAACTCGGCGTTCATCATCGGCCGGTGGCCGTTGCGGTCGTGCAGGCAGGCACCCCGCACGCACGCCTCGTTCGCGTAGATCGGCTCCTGCACGGGCGGCGCGACGCGCTCGATCAGCAGCATTGCACGGGTCTCATACTGCTCGGGGTTGGACCCCGGCACCAGCTTGTAGTCCTCGTCGAAGAGATCTTCGATCGTCACCTCGCCGCCGGCGACGGCGTCCTCGAACAGCTGCTCGAACCGCTTGGAGCCCTCGCGGGTGATCTCGATCATGCGCGCGTCAAGCGTCTCGACGCCAAGCTCGGAGGTCCGCAGCATCACCCGCTCGGCGATCTTCCGCAGGCCGTTGATGCGATCACGCGCCTGGGTGAGGTTGTGGGTCAGATGGTCGGACTCCGCGGTTATGTGTTCGATCGCGCCGTCGATGTCGCCGAGCGCGGACTCCGCCTGGGCGGCGTCGGCGGCGATCCCCTCGACGCGCTCGTCAGCCACCTGGACGGCGCTGCTGACCTGGTCGAGCGCCTCGCGGATCGCGGAGCTGCCCTCCTCGACCCGCTGCGCCTGCTCCGCGGCCTGAGTGCCCCTGGTCGCGAGCTTGTCGATGGCTTCGACGAGCTCTTGCATGCGCGCGTCGATCTGCTGCGTGGTGGCGGCGGATGTGTCGGCCAGTCCACGCACCTCGTCCGAGATGACGCCGAAGCCGGCGCCGTACTCGCCGCTACGGGCGGCCTCGATCCGGGCGTTCAGCGACAGGATCCGGGTCTGTCGGGCGATCGACTGCAGCGTGCCTGTCGTGGTGCGCAGCTCGGCCAGCACGCCGACGACGTCGTTCAGCTGCCCGGCCGCCTCCGCCGACCACTGGGCGAGGGCCTGCACGTCGTCGAGCGAGGAGGCGATCCGTCCCGCCGACTCCTCGGCAGCGACCGTTGCCTCGCGGGTTGCGGTCCCCGCCTGCTTCGCCGAGACGGCCGTTGCCCGAGTGGTGGTCAGCAGGTTCTCGGTCGAAGCGCGGACCTCCTCGAATGCGGCGGTCTGCTCGATCGCGGCCTCCGATACCGCCTCGACATTGGTACCGACGTCGGCCAGCTCGAGGCTGAACCGGCTGGAGTCGACGGCGAGGGCGTTGACGGCCTCTGTGTAGTCGTGAAGCTCATGCTCGGGCTCCTTCGCCACGGTGCTCACAACTCATCTCCTTGGATCACAGCGCAACTACCCCTAGTTACTCCCGCCTCTTTCTTGCTGATCGGCGGGTACCGAGGGCGGCTTGAGGGGAATCGCGTTGCGTGCGGACCGGGTGCTGAGGTGGGTGTGGTGGCAGGTGCGACGCTTGGACTGCGACCGGTAGCAGGCTCTGGTTACCGATGTCGAGGGGAGTAACCAGATAGCGGCGCCGCTTCTTCGCTTACAGGCAGCACCGTACTCCGCATGGCGCCGCGGGACGAGAACCGGATCGGCCCAGGCGAAAACCCACTCATGATGATGTCATTATTGGTACTATCCTGGGTGGTGCTAGGGACCGCGAAAATCATCGCCCAGATGCGGGAGTCGCCGAAGAACGTCGCCTACACCGACCTGCATCGAGTGTGCGAGGCCTACTTCGGGCCAGCTCGCCAGCACGGCGGCTCACATGCGGTGTTTGCGGTGCCAGCACCCGGATCGCCGCCGATCAACATTCAGGAAGGGCGGGGCGGGAAGGCAAAGCCATATCAGGTCCGACAGGTGTTGAAAGCGATTGACAAGCAGAGATGATGAGCGCGAACGTCGAGCACTACAGCTACAGGGTGTTCTGGTCGGAGGAGGACGGCGAGTATGTCGGCGCGGTCGCCGAGTTCCCGTTGCTCTCCTGGCTGGACGAGGATCGCACCGAGGCGCTGAAGGGAATTGTGGAGATGACCAACGAGGTTGTCGCCGATCGTCTGGCGAGCGGCGAGGATGTTCCGCAACCGATCTCGGATCGTCAGTACTCCGGACGGTTCAACGTGCGCGTGCCGACCGAGCTGCACCGCGACCTCGTCCGTGAAGCTGCCGAGCAGGGCATCAGCCTGAACCGCCTTGTGAGCGACCGCCTCGCCCGCAGCGTGTAGCGAGAGCTTCGAATTCGATCACCAGCGCCAGTTGCCATCTGCGAACAGATCGATCGGCTTCTAATCCTCGAGCAGCGTGTTTGGCTTCTCGGTCGGCTGGAGCCTTTGGTCTAGCAGCTTGCGCATTCGCGTCTCGGCTTGAGCGGTGAACAGCCAGCTCTTGACCTCGAAGTCCGCAATTCGCAGCGTTGGCAGCCACCCATGCTCGGGAGGCAAGATGTCTGCGAGGGCGTCGCGGAAGGCGCGTTGCCGGTGACGCCCGCCGGTGCCGGGGAACAGCGGTGGGCGGGGAGCTCCGAAGCTGCCGCCTTCAAGCTTGGTCTTCTGCCGGCTCCGTGCCAGCTACAGTTCGGCGGGGAATGCAAGCGGTATGGAGGAGTCGTGTGCGTAGCGGGCGAGGCTTGTAGCCCGAAACTCGTTGAAGTGCTGGGTCTCGTCGACTTCAAGCGCCCGGGACTGACCGCCAACGGTGAGAACCGCATCTAGCACGCGCCGTTCGCGAGGCGGCATCAGATCCGGCAGAACCTGGCCGCCGGTCAGATTGCCGTATATGGACTTGACCAACTCCCAGCGCTGACCGCATTCGTGCTCACCCGGTCGCATCAGCCACGGTGGCGTGCTACCAAGCTCGGCGCCGAGCGCTGCCACCACAAGTTCAACGACTTTCTTCTGGATCGCCAGATCCATATGCACATCTTGGCGCTCGCAGCCGATAGATCAAACCTGCTAGTTGCGTGAGCTGTCTGTCGGCCCGAATGCCATCGCCTGAGGCGGTGGTGAGCGAGACCCTTCGGCTGTCCGGGTCGGGCCCTACCGTGGATTTCATGCTCCCGATTCCGTTCAGCGGTGAGTTCTGTGCAACGAGCAGGGAGGACCGGGCATGAGTGAGCGTCCCGCACGACGTGGAGACGTAGATGTCGAGGTAGTCACGGCCTCCGCTGGCTACCGCGAGTTGATTGAGCGTCTGGAACGTCGGGTTCGCGAGTCGCAGGCGCGGGCTGCGCGGGCGTTGAACTCGGAGTTGGTGATGTTGTATTGGTCGATCGGCCGTGACATCCTTGAGCAGCAGCAGAAGGCCGGCTGGGGTGATGACATCGTCGGCAGGATTGCCGCGGATCTGCGGACGGCTACCGGATCGGCGCGCGGGTTCTCGCGGCGCAATGTCTTCTACATGCGGCGGTTCGCCGCCGCATGGCCCGAACCTGAAAAAGTGCAGACACTGTCTGCACTAATTGGCTGGTCCCATCACCAGGTGCTGCTCGATCGCTTCGCGGAGAACCTCGCTGTCTACGAATGGTATGCGGCGAAGGCGGCTGCAGGCCGGTGGTCTGTGCGTCAGCTTCAGACCCAGATTCACCTGAGGCTGCATGAGCGTCAGGGTGCTGCGGTGACCAACTTCGAGGCTGTGCTGCCGGCGGCAGATGCCGGTCAGGCGCTGCAGGCGATCAAGGATCCGTATGTCTTCGACTTCTTGGATCTCGCTGAGGATGCGCGTGAGCGTGAGCTTGAGCAGGCGCTGATCGACGATGTTCAGCGCTTCTTGATGGAGCTGGGGTCGGGGTTTGCGTTCTACGGCCGCCAGGTGCCGCTGCTCGTCGGCGGTGAGGAGTTCTTTGCTGATTTGCTCTTCTACCACCACACGCTGCGGCGGTTTGTGGTGATCGAGTTGAAGGTTGGCGCGTTCAAGCCTGAGTATGCCGGCAAGATGAACTTCTACCTGAACGTCGTCGACGAGCATCTGCGGGTCGGTGATGATCGCGAGAGCGTCGGCATCATCCTCTGTACTGAGCACAACGAGTCCGCCGCGGAGGTGGCGCTGCATCGCGTGGTCTCACCGATCGCGGTCGCGACTTGGCAGACGACACCGGGTATGAAGGAGCTGCCCGGCGCGAAGCCCGACCCGCGCGAGCTTGCGGAGCTCGAGGAAGTCCGCGGCCGTCTGGTGGATCGCGTCGCGCGCCGTGCCGCCGAGATCGAACGCGGTAAGCACCCAGGATGACCGGGTCAGATGCATCGCGGCCATGAGCGTTCTTGCGCGGAGTGCCTGGCCCTGACGGGGTTGTGGGTCGAGCTGTCCGATACTGAGCGGCTACGTGTCGTCGTGGCCTATGAGGCAGGGCGCGGCTGGATCGTCACCGCATTCCGGCGCCGGAGATTCCCAGGAGCATCACGATTGCCAACACGACTTTCGACAACGTCGAATACGACCAGACGGGCGATGTTCTCTACCTGAACGTCGGCAGCCCTGCGGACGCTGTCGACTTCGACGACACGCCAGAGGGGCACAACGTCGGTTACGACGCGGCCGGCAGGCTCGTGGCGATCGCGCTGCTGCATCCGCGCTGGTTGCTCGAGCACGACGGACAGATTACGATCACGCTGCCGCAGCGACTCGATGCCGTGCAGATCACCTCAGCTTTAAAGGGGTCTCCTGTCGTTTCCGTGGGTCAGTTCACTCGGTCTGGGAGTGGTGGGCAGAGGCTTGAGAGGGTCAGTATCGCGAGCGCGATCAATGCGGTGGCTGAGTGAAACCCAAACGCCCTGCGGGTG
>Ga0255363_100010_pt1 | contig 147843 bp, 121 predicted proteins | sample GFST100metaG_FD_186007 | JGI IMG/M metagenome (GOLD analysis project Ga0255363, IMG submission 186007) | Peat soil microbial communities from Stordalen Mire, Sweden - G.F.S.T100 | ecosystem: Environmental > Terrestrial > Soil > Wetlands > Peat | place: Sweden: Norrbotten County, Stordalen Mire... | reverse complement strand
GGTCCTTCCCAGGCCGCGCCCCGGTCTCGGACAGCTCGTCGCCCCTCCGGGGCTCCTCACCATCCGAGACCGGCATCACAACCCAATCTCAGAACCCAGACCAAACACAGTTCATCGGACAGAACCCATCGCGTCGCTGGGCTCGTGAAACGCTGGCTGCTGGGCACCCACCAAGGCGGCGTCAAAGCCGCGCATCTGCAGGCATACCTGGACGAGTTCACCTTCCGGTTCAACCGCCGCCGCTCACGCGAGCGCGGGATGCTGTTCTACCGGCTCCTGCAAGGCGCCGTCCAGGCCCCGCCACGCACCTATCGCTCGCTTATCTCCACCACACCCGTCACCGGCCGGCCATCCCCAAAACCACCACCGGCCGGCAAGCACGTTCGTCCCGCCACTCTGGCCGCCGCCCCACTCGACCGCCCGTGGCGCCACAACCCATAAATCCCCGCTCAGCCAGGATTCACTGCACTGAGACGGAGAACCACCTTCCAGAAATACCATGGAAAACCTGTCGCGAGTCACGGGGTTCCGGTGGGAACGTGCTGCCAGAGGCGGGTTCGTCACAGCGCTTTGACGTCCTCGGAGCGGCGCTCGCTGCGGGCGGCGGCGCTTGATCCACTTGTAGGCGGGCAAAAGGCGCCGCCCGGTCGCACGCTGCGACCTTCGGCCGCAGGTAGGGTCGCGCGCCTGCTGGCGTCGCGCGCCTGCTGGCGCGTCCGCTAAAGGCGCGCGCGACTCTGCCGACCGCCTCCTACGACAACTCGTGCCGGGCCCGCCAATCCTCGGCGAGGATCGCCCAGCGCTCGTGGTCGCGCCAGCGGCCGTCGATCTTCAGATAGCGCGGCGAGAAGCCTTCGCGCTGGAAGCCGGCGCCGCGGGCAAGTGCGAGCGACGGCTCGTTCCCCGGCTGGATGTTCGCCTCGAGCCGGTGCAGACCGATGTCGAGGAAGGCGACCTGCAACGCCAGCTCGATGCCCTCGCGCATGTAGCCCTGGCCGGCGAACCGCTGCGCCGCGGCGTAGCCGAGGTAGGCGCTCTGGAACAACCGCATCAGAATCTGCGAGATGTTGAAGAAGCCGAGGATCTGCTCGTCCTCGATCCGCACCGCCAGCAGCGCCCGGAAGTCGGGGCGCGCCGCGTCCTGCAGGTAGGCGTAGAAGTGGGCGGCGTCGGTCGGGGCACTGGCCCACGGTCGGTGGAATTCGAAGCTCTCGCGCATCAGCGCCGTGAACGGCTCCTCGTCGGCCCGGGTCGGCGCCCGCAGATAGACGCGCTCACCGGTCGCGTAGCTCTCGCCCAGCGGGTCGTCGGCGGTCAGCGACCGCCACCAACGTCGCATGCCTTCGCCCCGCATCATGCCAGCGCCTCCTCGAGGCGGTAGCTGAGCGCCTCGCAGGCAAGCTCCTCGCTGACGTTCAACGACAGCCGCGAGCGCGTGTCCTCGATCAGCTCCACAGCCGCCCGCAGCGCCCGCGGGTCGTGGCCGTGCGCAGTCTCGGCGTCGGCGGCAAGCGCGCTCATCTCATCGACGTTGCGCACCATGTCGTTCGCGCCCCAGGCAAGTGCCGCAAGGTCGAGCAGCCACGCCTCGGCCAGCGTCAGCGCCTGGTCGAGCGCCGCAGTCTGCGCCCGCCGACGGCCGCGCTTGATCCGGTCGCTCCAGTCGCTCTGCGCGCGCTTACGCTCACGCTGCGGGTAGAGCTCGAGCGCCCGATTCATCGCCTCCTCGAGGTCCGTTCCGACCTCCTCGCCGCGCTGCCTGGCCGCCGCAAGCAGCGCCGTCCACGGGCTGCGCGTCACGACCTCACCCCGCAACCCCAGCCGCACGAGCGCTTGCGCGCGCTCACGCAGCAGCGCCCCGTCCGCGCTCGCCAGCGCCGTCGCCTCGTTGCCGTCGCCAAACGCCAGGCGGGCGCAGGCGATCGCTCGCTCGTGCTCGCAGCCGTGCGCCTCGAGCTCGGTCACCAGCTCGCTTTCCGGCCGCGCCTCGAAGTGGACCATGAGGCAGCGCGAGCGGATCGTCGGGAGCACGTCCTGCAGGCGCTCGGCAATCAGGATGATGTGGACGTACGAGGCCGGCTCCTCAAGCGTCTTCAGCATCCGGTTAGCCGCCTCCTCGCCGAGCTCGTCCGCCCCTTCGAGCACGAACACGCGACACGAGGCCTCGAACGGGGTGCGGCTGGCCGCCGCCACCAGCGGCTCGTCGACGTCGGCGACGAGCACCTCGTGAGCGCCGCTCGGCACGATCCAGGAGAGGTCCGGGTGAACCCCGGCCAGTGCGCGCGCTCGCGCGCTGGCCGGCTCAACGCTGCCCTCCGACAGCAGCATCGCCGCCAGCTCGCGGGCACAACCGCGCTTGCCCGAGCCACCGGGCCCGTGGAAGAGATACGCGTGCGACGCGGCCGCATGTCCGTCCAGCACCGGGCCGAGCACCGCCGCGGCTCCGGGATGATGCGACAGCGCCTTGTCCACCCATCAATCGTATCGACCGGGACGGCACTTGACGAGTGCCGTCCCGGCCCCGACCCCACACCTTCGCTCCGGCAGTGCTTGCGCCCACTCGGCATCCCAAGCCCGCGAGTCGCTACCGTCGAGCGCGTGCCTGGCAGGCTGATCACGATCGAGGGCGTCGACGGCGCCGGCAAGACCACGCTCGCGCGGCTGCTGGTGCCGGCCCTGGCGCGGCGCAGCGTGCCCGTGCGGCTGCTGCGGGAGCCCGGCGGCGTGGCGACGTCGGAGGCGATCCGCCGGCTCGTGAAGGATCCGGCGCTGCGAGTCGGTGCGCGCACCGAGGCGCTGCTGTACGCGGCCGCGCGGGCGCAACTCGTCGAGGAGCTGCTGGCACCGGCGCTGGCCGCCGGCGAGTGGCTGCTGCTCGACCGCTTCCTCGACTCCTCGCTTGCGTACCAGGGTGGCGCGCGCGGGCTTGGCATCGAGACGGTGCGCCAGATGAACGCGGCGGCGACACAGGGCCTCGTGCCGGACCGGACGTTGCTGCTTGACCTGGACGCCGGGGCCGCGCGCCAGCGGGCGCGCGGACGGGGTGAGGACGCGGACCGGCTCGAGCGTGAGGGGGATCAGTTCTTCGAACGGATCCGGCAGGCGTATCTGGAGCTGGCCGCTGCCGAGCCGCAGCGGATCCGCGTGCTCGACGCCGCGGCGGCGCCGGAGGCGGTGCTGGCGCAGGCGCTGGGCGCGCTGTCGGACCTGCTGTAGCCGGCTCTACCGAGGCACGTTGCCCGGAGGCCGGGCGCCGGCCGCGTCGGACCAGGCCCAGGCCGGTACCGGCGCTAGCCCTTGTATCCGCGCGGGTGGGACTGGATGAAGTCCCAGGCGTCGGCGATCATCTGCTCGATCTGCGGCTTGCGCGGCTGCCAGCCGAGCTCCGAGCGGATCAGCTCGCTGGAGGCGACCAGCTGCGGCGGGTCGCCCGCACGCCGGGGCGCTTCGACCGCCGGGATCTCGCGACCGGTAACGCTCGCCACCGCCGCCACGACTTGGCGCACCGAGAAGCCGGCGCCGTTGCCGAGGTTGTAGATCCGGTGGGTGCCAGCGCTGGCAGCCTCGAGCGCGAGCAGGTGTGCGGCCGCAAGGTCTTCGATATGGATGTAGTCGCGCACGGCGCTGCCGTCGGGCGTCGGATAGTCGCTGCCGAAGATGTTGACGTGCTCGCTCTGGCCGAGAGCGACCTTCAACACGTTCGGGATCAGGTGCGTCTCGGGCTGATGGTCCTCGCCGGCGCCGCCGCTGGCACCGGCGACGTTGAAGTAGCGCAGGCTGACGGCGCCGAGGCCGTGGGCGGCGCAGAAGCCGCCGACCATGTTGTCGACCGCGAGCTTCGAGGCGCCGTACGGGTTGGTCGGGCGCGGCGCGGCCGTCTCCCGGATCGGAACCTCCTCGGGCTGGCCGTAGGTCGCAGCCGTCGAGGAGAACACCAGGCGCGGCACACCGGCTGCGACGATCGCCTCCAGCAGGTTCAGGCTGCCGCCGACGTTGGTGCGGTAGTACAGCTCCGGATGCTCGACCGACTGGCCGACCAGCGACAGCGCCCCGAAGTGCAGGACGCCGTCGAACGGAGTGCCGTCGACGCCCTCCCGCACGACCAGCGCGATCGACTCGCGCTCGCGCAGATCGCCAAGTTGCAAGCGCGCGCCCGCCGGCACCGCCTCGCGATGACCGGTCTGGAGATTGTCGAAGACGACGACCTCATGGCCTTTCGCGAGCAGCCGCCGCGTGACGATCGATCCGATGTAGCCGGCACCGCCGGTGACTAGTAGTTTCATCCCGCAGACGTTGATAGCACGAGCCGGCGGCGCGGCATCGGGCGGACAGCGCGTCGCGGCTTAGAATCGCGTCCGTGACCGTGGCGAGCGACAGGTTCGAGCTGATCGAGTTCGAGCACCTCGAGGAGGCGACCGACACGGCGCTCCTACGCGTCTCCGCGCGGTCGCCCCGGGCTGCCGCCGCCGGGCCGCTGACGCTCGCGCTCGGCAACGGCATCGGCGAGCGCCGCTACGCGCAGCTGCCCGAACGGCCCGCCCCACCGGGTCTCTTGCGCGCCCGCTTCTCGGTGCCGCCACGCCAGCTTGCCCGGACCACGCAGTTCGCCCTGCTGTTCGCGGACGGCTCGAGTGCCCGACTGCCGGCACCTTCGCGCCCGCACAGCCGCGCCACGGTGCCGGCGGCCGCAGCTGCCGCCCCGACGGCGGGCACCGACAGGGCCGAGCTCGAGAAGCTGCGGCGGCAGTATGAGACGCAGCTCGCGCAAGCCGGCGCGCGACTCGAAGTGCTCGAGCAGGGGCTGGCACATCGAGGCACGACGATCGAGCTGCTGCGGACCGAGCTTGCCAAAGCGCAGCACGACGCCGCCGCGGCCCAAGCGCAGGCGCAGGCCCTATTCGCGCGCCTTGGCGCCGAGCGCGCTCAGCACGACGCGGTCCTCGAGATCGTGCGCCGCGAGCATCTGTGATCGGGGCACTGGGGCCGCACCCGCTGGCGCGCGCTACTGTGAACGACCCCCGAGCAGCCGGGTGCATAACCCGGCAAGCCGCGGGCGCCGGCAGGCCGCCGAAGTAAACTGAAAAGTGGCGGATTGACCCCTTGGGCGCGCTTCGATGGTCATTCCGTCCGACGCCTGCGCCAGGATTCCGTGTCACCCGCTCAGTGACCCTACTTGCGAGAAAGCCCCGCAAACAGCATGAAATTGGAGAAGGAGACTCCCGCTATGGCGAAGATTCAGCAGACCGAGCTTCGAAGCAGAGGCGCTGAGCATGGCCTTACGCTCGAGCGCTACTTCACGACCGCCGATCAGCACCCCTTCGACCTCGTCGAGTGGGAGGTCCGCGATGCCCGCATTGCGCACGGCGACCGCGTCTCGTTCGAGCAGAAGGACGTCGAGTTCCCGAAGAGCTGGTCGCAGAACGCGACGAACATCGTCGCTCAGAAATACTTCCGCGGGCAGCCCGGCGCCGCCGATCGCGAGCACTCGGTCAAGGAGATGCTGCGGCGCGTCGCCGGCACGATCGCCTACTGGGGCACCGAGCGCGGTTACTTCGCCGCGCACGAGGACGCCGAGATCTTCGAGCAGGAGCTGACCCACATCCTCCTGCACCAGATGGCCGCGTTCAACTCGCCGGTCTGGTTCAACGTCGGCTGGCATCCGGTCGGCAGCCCGAAGATGCAGGCGAGCGCCTGCTTCATCCTCTCGGTCGACGACAGCATGGAGTCGATTCTCGACTGGAACACGAAGGAAGGACTGATCTTCCGCGGTGGCTCCGGGTCGGGCATCAACCTCTCGAAGATCCGTGGCTCGATGGAGCCGCTGAGCCGCGGCGGCACCGCCTCGGGGCCAGTCTCGTTCATGCGCGGCGCCGATGCCTGGGCCGGCTCGATCAAGTCCGGCGGCGGCACCCGCCGCGCGGCGAAGATGGTGATCCTGAACGTCGACCATCCCGACATCCGCCAGTTCATCTGGTGCAAGGCCAAGGAGGAGGACAAGGCCCAGGCGCTGCGGGATGCCGGCTTCGACATGTCGCTCGACGGTGACGGCTACTTCTCGATCCAGTACCAGAACGCGAACAACTCGGTGCGTGTCACCGACGAGTTCATGCAGGCGGTCGAGCGCGACGAGAACTGGAACCTGATCTCGCGCACGACCGGTCAGCCGGTCGGCGAGCCGATCCCGGCGCGCGAGCTCATGCACGAGATTGCCGAAGCGGCGTGGCGCTGCGCCGACCCCGGCGTCCAGTACGACTCGGTCATCAACCGCTGGCACACGTGCCCGAAGTCGGGTCGGATCAACGCCTCGAACCCGTGCTCCGAGTACATGCACGTCGATAACTCGGCCTGCAACCTCGCGTCGTTGAACCTGATGAAGTTCCGCCGCGACGACGGCAGCTTCGACGTCGAGGCGTTCCAGCGCACGATCGACATCGTCTTCCTCGCGCAGGAGATCATCGTCTCGCCGTCGAGCTACCCGACCAAGGAGATCGGCGACAACGCTCGCGCGTTCCGCCAGCTCGGGCTCGGCTACGCGAACCTCGGCGCCTATCTGATGTCAGAGGGCCTCCCCTATGACTCCGAAGGTGGCCGCGGTCTCGCTGCCGCGATCACGGCGCTGATGACCGGCACCGCCTACCGGCGCTCGGCCCAGATCGCCGCGGCGCTCGGACCGTATGACCGCTACGCGGAGAACCGCGTCGAGCACAACGCCGTGATTGGCATGCACCGCGATGCGGCCCACGCGCTCGACGACGAGACTTGCAGCGACAGCAAGCTGCTGGCGGCGGCGCGCCAGGCCTGGGACGAGGCCTACGAGGCCGGCGAGCACTACGGCTTCCGCAACGCGCAGGCGACGGTGCTGGCGCCGACCGGCACGATCAGCTTCCTGATGGACTGCGACACGACCGGCGTCGAGCCCGACTTCTCCCTGGTGAAGTACAAGGATCTCGTCGGCGGCGGGAACATGACGATCGTCAACGGCACCGTGCCGCTGGCGCTGAAGACACTCGGTTATGCCAGCGAGCAGATCGACCAGATCGTCGCCTACGTGAACGAGCACGACACGATCGTCGGTGCCCCCGGACTTGCACCCGAGCACCTGCCGGTGTTCGACGTGGCCGTCGGCGAGCACGCGATCTCGCACATGGGCCACATCAAGATGATGGGCGCCATCCAGCCGTTCATCTCCGGCGCGATCTCGAAGACCGTGAACATGCCGAGCTCGGCTTCCGTCGACGACATCGCCGATGCCTACATCGAGGCCTGGAAGCTCGGCGTGAAGGCACTTGCGATCTACCGCGACGGCTCCAAGACCTCGCAGCCGCTGCAGACCGAGGACCAGACGCAGCAGCACCAGCCGACCCAGGTCGAGATCGACGCGATGATCAAGAAGGCGGTTGACGCGGCGCTGGAGGCGGCGCCGCCGCACCGCTACCGGATGCCGGTCGAGCGCCAGTCGATCACCCATAAGTTCCAGCTCGGCGGCCACGAGGGCTACATCACCGCCGGCAAGTACGAGGACGGCTCGGTCGGGGAGATCTTCCTCACCGACATCGGCAAGGAAGGCTCGACGCTGCGCGGCATGATGAACGCCTTCGCCACGGCGATCTCGATCGCGCTGCAGTACGGCGTGCCGCTTGAGACTCTGGTGCGGAAGTTCAGCTATATGCGCTTCGAGCCGGAGGGCATGACCACCAACCCGGAGATCCCGTTCGCGAAGTCATTGCCGGACTACATCATGCGCTGGCTAGCATCACGCTTCCTCGATGTGGACGCGCAGGAGGAGCTGGGGATTCTCACGCCGGCGGTGCGGGCTCGCAAGGCCGCGCAGGAGGCGTTGTTCTCCTATCACGGCGATACCGCGGTCCCGAACGCGAACATCGTCAACGACGACGCTGCCGACGCCGGAAGCGGCGGCAGTGCCAGCAGCAACGGCAGCAACCATGCCCCCGGCACCGGCGAGTCACCGACCGCGGCAGCGAAGGCCAGGACGGCGTCGGCTGGCGACGCCGTGCCGCCCACGGCGGCACTGACCGACACGCCGCCGGTCCGGCCGGCGGTCCGCGTCGGTCTCGACCTCGGTCCGGCCTGCCAGCAGTGCGGCGGCATCATGCAACGCACCGGCTCCTGCTACACCTGCCCGACCTGCGGGTTCAACACCGGCTGCGGTTGATACACAGCTGTCCGGGGCTAAGCGTGAGCCCGGACGGCAACCGATAGCTGCAAGCCCTGGGGCCCCGCCGTTGGCGGGGCCCCAGTAGTTGAACGCGATCTTTGGTGACGGGAGAGCGCGTCTTCCGGAGCAACTGTGTCCACCGTGCTCCTGGTAGCACCGTTCAGAGCGCGCGGCACCGTCACGGCTGACAGCGGGCCGATAGTCCCCGGCGCCGTCTACCCGCCGGTCTGCGGTGTCAGCTCATCTCGTGCATACGTTCGCCGCGGAGCGCGCGGAGGTACACGGCCGCCCAGGAGCGGAATGGCCGCCAGGTGTCGGAGACGTCGGCGAGTGTGGCGCCGGGGCCGTAGAGATGGTTGATCTCGGCGTCGAGGAGGCGTTCTGCTCGGGGCAGGACATCAACGGTGTTGGCGCCACGGATGAGGGTCAGGTCTGTGGCGAACGGACCGATTCCGGTGATCGAGAGGAGCTGGTCGCGCGCGTCGTCTTCGGGCAGTGCTCGCAGGTGCGGGCCATCGAGGATGCCGCTCAGTGCCGCGTGCGCGACCGCGGCCAGGCATTCGGCCTTGCGGCCGGGGAGGACGAGTTCGCTCGTCTCGACGGCGCGAACGAGGTCAGCGGGTGCGGGGAACGCACCTTCTGTCCCGTGTGTGGCGATCAGGTCGCGGCGAAGTCGCGCCGCTTCCGGCACGCGGGAGCGCCCCGACAGCACTGCCCAAGCGGCCGCTTCGTAGGGCGAGTGGAACCCGCATGGCCGAAAGCCGGGCAGCGCCCGCTGCGCGGCGGCGATGATCCGGTCACGGTCCGCGACGCCCGGCCAGGCGGTGGCGTCGATGTCCAGTGAGAGGAACCTAGCGGCCTGTCCGGCGGCGGCGTCCAGGTCGCCGTCGCCGGATACCTCGATCCGTGCGACCGCACCATGCTGGGTGACGTGCGCGGCGACGGGTGTCCAGTCGTGTTCACTGACGAAGCGAGCGTGCAACACGTCGGGATCGCTGCCAGGCGCGATCGCGGTGGGCGTGAACCCCTCCCAAAATCCTTTGCTGGTCCGCAGCGACCACGGTCCCGCCACCTCGACCGTCGCCACATGCCGCGTCATGGTTGTCTCACGCCTTGGAGTGGATCGTGACGATATAACCGTCCGGGTCGCGGAACGAGAACTGCACTCCGAACGGACCCTCGGACGGCTCCTGCACGATCGGCACTTCCTGCGCCACCAGACGCGCGTGCAGCTCGGTCGCATCCTCGTTGTGGAACCACACGCCGATGCCCGCGCCGAGCTGGCCGATCGCGTCGAGGTCCACCCCGGGGAATGGATCGCGTACCGCAAACGCGATATCCCCGGCGGAGAACACCGCCGCAGCCGGGTTTGGGGCGGGGAGTCGCTTGAGCCCGACCGTTTCCTCGTAGAACCGTGCGGACGCTTCCCGGTCGCGCACCTGAAACGAAACAAAATCCGGTCCGGTCGTCGTAGCTGTCATCGGAGTTCTCCTGTCGTCTGCTCATCCAATCCAATAAGTGTCAATACTTTGACACTGAACCTTCGGTCTGTCAAGCTATTGACATGACGGATGGAGCTCGCACCGCACCGGAGGAGCTGGGTGTGCTGATCAAGGAGGTGCAGGCAATCCTGCACCAGCGCATGGACGAGGTGCTGCGTCCCCTTGGGCTGAGCGTGCCGCAATACGCGTGCCTACAAGCACTCCGCGACACGCCGGGCATCACCGGCTCCGAACTCGCTCGCCGTGCCTTCGTCTCGCGCCAGTCCATGAACGTGCTCCTGCAAGGACTCGAGCGGCGTGGGCTCATCGAACGCTCCGACGACCCAGGTCCCAGGCGTGAGCGAGCGACGACCCTCACCACCGCAGCCACCGCCCTCCTCGCACACGCGCGCGCCGAGGTCGCCGCAGTCGCGGCAACGATGACCGGCGATCTCACCGCGCCCGATCTCGTCCAGCTCCGGGCGCTCCTTACCACCTGCCGCGACGCGCTCCTCGCGCCCTGACAACGGGCGCATCGACCCCCGCAGCCGGTCCGCACACCGGACGTCACCGTGTTCGCAGCAGAGTAACCGCCAGCTCTCACTGCGGCCAGCTTCTATCGGCGTATAGGTCGTGCCAGGTGGTCGAGCGGAATCCTGCTGCATGAAGCAGCTTGGAAGCTCGCCGCACGGTGCGCGCCTTGCCACCGCGACCGACGAGCAGGGTCGGAGCGAGCCATAACGAGAACTGATCGACCAAGATCAGCTGGCCACCGGGCTGGAGAACCCGTGCGCACTCTCGCAGCCCGGAGCGCTGATCCGACCAATGGTCGAAAGAGGTCGTGCTCACGACAAGGTCGAAAGCGTCGTCCAGATAAGGAAGGTGCTCGGCGGCACCAGCGGTGAAGTGCAAGCGACCGTCGTTGCTCGACGAGGCGGCAACGTCGACCATAGAGGGAGCCGGGTCAATCCCGTTGAGTTGCTCGGCGCTCGGGCAGCGGCTGGCTACTGTCCGGAGCAAGTAGCCGGTGCCGCAGCCCACGTCGAGCACGCGGTGGGGATCAGGAAGCGTGCGCAAGGCGAGGTCGGCAGCCGGCGGCCCGAGTCGTTAGCGGCGCCGTGCTCATGCGACGGCGGTGCGGAAGACGGTGGCGGCCCAAGCGAGTACGAGCGCGCAGAGCGGTGTGAGGACGGCGAATGCTTGCCAGATCTGGTGGCCCGTGAACGTGCCGCCGGCGAGGACTCGTGATGCTTCGACGAGGTAGTAGAGCGGGTTGAAGTGGGCGACTATGCGCATCCACAGCGGGCCGAGTGAGATCGGGAGTAGCACGCCACCGAGCAGGATCGTCGGTAGGTTGAAGCCGTTGATGACGGCCGCGAAGCTGCTCATGTCTTTGGTTACAAGCGCGGTGGCAATCGAGAGCGCGGAGATCGTGGCCATCAGCAGCGCGAGGAGGACGCCGAGCACGGCGAGGCCGAGCAAGTGGACATGAAACCCGAACGCTGCACCAACTGCGACCACGACGGCGTCGAAGACGAACATCATCAGCATGCTTGCGAGGATCGGGCCGATCAGGATCGCGAAGCGGCTGGTGGGGGTCACTCGAAAGCGTTCGATGACGCCACCGCTGAGCTCGACGATCGTGTTGAACCCGAGGCCGGTTCCGCTGCCGAAGGCCAGCAGCGAGAGGATGCCGGGCAGGAAGCTGTCGAGCACGTTTCCGGGCGGAAGTCCCGGCGCGCCGGTGAAGTGCTTGAGCAGGGGCGTGAACAGGGCCAGATACAGGATCGGCGTCGAGAAGCCGACCGCAATCCAGACGGGGTTGCGCAGCAACTCGACGAGCGAGCGCTGGAACAGCAGTCCGATATCGCGCGCGATCTTCATCGGGCGACCTCCTCTGTGCTCGTGGGTTGACCGGCGTCACGCAGCGAACGGCCGGTCTTCCGCAGGAAGACGTCGTCGAGCGTCGGTTCCGACAGGCTCATCGACCTGAGGCCGATGTGCTCATGGTCAAGCAGACGCAGCATCTGCGGGAGCGCGACGCCACCGTCTTCGACGTAGAGCCGCAGCTCCAGTCCGTCGACGGTGATCTCGCGCACATACGGCTGGTCCTGCAGCAGCCGCTCGGCACGCGCAACGGCGTTGTCACCATCGTGCAGGCTCAGGCGCACGGTGTCCCCAGCGACCTCGTGCTTGAGGCCCTGGGGCGTGCCCTCGGAGACGATCTGGCCGTGGTCGATGATCACCAGCCGGTCGCACAGCTCGTCTGCCTCTTCGAGGTAGTGCGTCGTGAGGAAGACCGTCGTGCCACCATCGCGCAGGGCGCTGATCTGGTCCCAAAGGTTCGCGCGATTCTGCGGGTCAAGCCCGGTGCTCGGCTCGTCGAGGAACAAAACCTCGGGCCCGTGGATGAGTCCGAGGGCGATATCGAGTCGACGGCGTTGACCGCCGGAGTAGCTCGCGACTCGGCGAGAAGCGAATTGTCCCAGGTCAAGCAGCTCGACCAGCTCGTCGGCGCGACGTCGGACACTCGCGCTGTCATGACCGTAGAGGCGTCCCTGCAGCAGCAGGTTCTCGCGTCCGGTCGCCAGTTCGTCGGCACCGCCGAGCTGGCTTACGTAGCCGATGTGTGCACGCACCTGGCCGGGTTCGCGCCGCAGGTCGAAGCCGGCGACCGTCGCTGTGCCGCCGTCGATCGGGAGCAGCGTCGTGAGCATGCGCAGCGTCGTCGTCTTGCCGGCACCGTTCGGGCCGAGGAAGCCGAAGATCTCGCCGCGCGCGACCTCGATGCTGGCGCCGCGCACTGCCTCGACCGGGGGTCCGCCCTTAGTGCGGAAGCTCTTGCGCAGCTCGTGCGTCGTGATCACAGCCTCGCTCATCACTACACCGCCAGTCCGAGACCGCGCGTGAGGACGCTAGTGGGACGGAGCTCGCCGACCTCCGTCGAGAAACCCTCGGGCCTTGCTCCCTGGCCGATCGGAGCCCACAGCAGGCTTGGCTTTGCGTCGGTCACGGCGCGCCGGACTTTCGCCGGAGGATGCGGGTATTCGTGAACGATTCGGATGTCACTCATCGGGGTTCCTAACGGTGTTGCGGGCGTCAGTTACCTGCCAAAGCTGGTGCGACTAGAAAAATAGAGTAGCAGGAATCTACTAGTCACAGGATTTTTCGTGCAACTTGACGTATACTCAGGGAATGGACGAGCGCACCACGGATATGGCGACGACCCCGGCGCCCCGGGCCGCAACGTCTAGCCGCGAGGGTCTGCGAGAGCGCAAGAAGCGCTTGATGCGTCAGCAGCTCAGCGACGCCGCGACCGCGATGTTCATCGAGCGAGGATTCGACGCGGTTCGCGTCTCGGAAGTCGCCGACGCGTGCGGCGTGTCCGAGAGCACGGTCTTCAACTACTTCCCCATCAAAGAGGCGCTGGTCCTCGACCGACTGGAGGAGACGATGACCTCGCTAAAGGCCGGTCTCGCCGAACCGGTCCCACCGGTTGACGCGGCGCTCCGGATCATCGACGAGGAACTCGGCGCCATGACGTCATGGCTCGTGAGCCAGGACGACCCGGCCAAGGCTGTATCCACGATGCGCCGGTTCGGCGACCTGATTGATGCCACGCCATCGCTGCGCGCATACCAGAGCGACATGCTCGACCGATTCATCGACGTCGCCGCCGAGCTCCTGGCTGAGCGCTCTGAAATGAGCCGGGACGACCCCGAGCCGCAGATCGGCGCGACCGCCCTACTCGGACTCTGGCGCATCCAATTCAAAAGCCTCCACGAACACCTAGACGGCAAGAACACGCCCGGACAGATCAGCAAGGCCGTGACCGCCGACGTGCGACGTGCAGCCAAGCTCGTCAGCACCCTGCTGTCGTCAGCAGCCTGCTGACCCGGGCCCGCGACCTGCGGGTTCAACACCGGCTGCGGTTGATACCAGCGCGCCGGGAGCGCGCCGGACGAATGAGACCGGCCACCAACCGTCTGGTGAGACTGGAAGATCCTGGGGCCCCGCGTGACGCGGGGCCTCGGTCGTTAAGCGACAAGGGCCCGCCGCTGCGCAGGGCAGCGGCGGGCCTTGTTACCAGGGTGTACCGGGAGCGGCCTGGCAGGTCCGCAGGTCCGCAGGTCCGCAGGTCCGCAGGTCCGCAGGTCCGCAGAACAGGCTGGCCCTCGATTAGTCGCCGTTGAATTTCTTGATGGCGTCCTCGGTGACCGGGGTGAAGAAGTTGACGAGGTTCCCGTCGGGGTCGCGGAACAGGATTGAGCGATTGCCCCAGGGCATCGTGGTTGGCTCCTGTACCCAGTCGCGGACCAGTGGCTTCAGCCGCTTGTATTCGCTGTCGACGTCATCGACGCGGAACTCGATGATCACGGTGTGGTTATCGGCCGCGTGAGCCGAGTCGGCGCCGAACAGCTGGGTCGTCTGTGAATGGCCGATCGCGAGGGTGCACGAGGGCATGATCAGCTCCGCAAACACGGGCGTGTAGCGCACCGCCGCAACCCCTGTGATCTGTTCGTAGAACTGAACCACAGGCTCCAGATCGTCAGTGATCATGCGCATCGAGACAAGGTCCATAGCGAGCATCCTTTCGTTGGGGTATGCTTCATAACACTAATGCTACGACACCGTAGCGTATCGGAGATCCCTCAAAGGAAAGCGACAACCGTGAGCAGCAAGACCCCTGACACAGCTCAGCCACCGAGCCAGGCGATCGACAAGCGCGTCCGGCGCTCACGCGACCGGGTGCTGACCACGGCGTTCGAGCTGCTCAGCGAGAGCGGCGTCGGGGGTTTCTCCGTCGATGAGGTCGCGCGGCGATCAGGGGTCGCCAAGACCACGATCTATCGTCACTGGCCCACCCGCGAGGCCCTCGTGCTCGACGCCTGCTCGCAGATCAGCGACGAGCAAGTCGTCCCTGACACCGGATCGGTGCATGGTGACCTTGTCGCGATTCTGACCAACATCGGTCACCTGCTGTACACCGCCCGCTGGTCCTCAGTCCTGCCGTCGATCGTCGACGTCGCCGAGCGCGACCCTGAATTCGCCGAGGTCCATAAGCGGATCCAGCACGGGCACGCGCGCGCGCTCCGCGAGGTCCTGGAGCGCGCGATTGACCGAGGGGAGCTCGCCGCCAGCGCGGACCCCTCAACCATGATCGCGAGCCTGCTGGGGCCGCTGTTCTACAGCCGGTGGTTCGCACGCGAACCGATCGACGACCAGTTCGTGCAGACGATCGTCGACACCGTGCTCGGCAGTGAGCGCGCCGCTCCGTTGAGGCACCTTTGACGGGACGACCTGGGAGCGCCCGCCGGGCGCCTACGGTCGCTCGCTGAACTGCTGCGTCCCGAGCACGGACAGGAGCTTGATCTTGCTCTCGGCCTCGGTCCGCGGTGCTGCCGTGAGCACAAGCAGCGCCTGCGATTGGTCCTCGGTGAAGAGCACCTGGCAGTCGAACTCGATCTCCCCGACCTGCGGGTGAATCAGGGTCTTATGGTCAGCGAACCGGCGGGCGACGTCGTGCCGCTCCCACAGCTCCGTGAACTCCGGGCTGATGCGCTGGAGCTCACGCACGATCTCGCCGGCGCGGGAGTCCGCGCCCTGCAGCCCGTAGGCGGCGCGCAGCGACGAGACAGCCGCGCGGCTCTGACGCTCGTGGTCCGACTGCGGGTAATGGCCGCGGGCCGTGTCAGGGTAGGCGAACCAGCGGTAGATCATGCTGCGATCGAGGCCCGTAAATACGCGCTCGTCGCCGAACAGCGCTCGCGCCAGGTCGTTCTGGATCAGGGTCTCCTCGAGCGCAGAGATGATCAGCGCCGGCGTGTCGGCGAGCCGATCGAGCACGCGTAGCAAGCCCGGCGCCACGTGGTCACCGCCAGCCACATGATCGGGCGCGCTGTGTCCGGCGACCCGGTACAGGTAGTCGCGCTCCTGCTCGCTCAGTCGCAGAGCGCGCGCGAGCGATGCAAGCATCTGGACGCTCGGCTGCGGTCCACGCCGTTGCTCCAGCCGAGCGTAGTAATCGGTCGACATCGCCGCGAGCTGCGCGACCTCCTCGCGGCGGAGTCCGGCCACGCGGCGACGCGGGCCAGCCTGCAGCCCGACGTCGCTGGGCTGCACAGCCTGACGGCGCCGGGTCAGGAAGTCGGCAAGAGCATCACGATCCATGTGCTCAGTATTGAACGTCGCAACGCCCTGTACCAGGGATTGCTGATCCGATGATCGACGAGTCTCTAGTAACCCCGGGTCAGCAGGCCCACACTGATCTCTATGAACATCACCGGCAACACCATCTTCATCCCCGGAGCAACCAGCGGCATCGGCCTTGCGCTCGCCCTCAGTCTCCACCAGGAGGCCAACAACATCATCATCGGCGGGCGCCGCAACGAGCTGCTCGATCAGATCGCGGCCGAGCATCCCGGCATTAAAACGGTGCGCATCGACACCAGCGACCCGGCCAGCATCAGCGCGGTTGCGCAACAGGTCATCGCTGAGAACCCCGAGCTGAACGTACTCATCGCGATGGCGGGGATCATGAACGCCGAGGACTGGAAGACGCCTGCGGGGTTCCTCCAGAGCGCCGAGGCGGTCGTCACCACGAACCTGCTTGGGCCAATCCGCCTGATCGCCGGCTTCATCGAGCACCTGCAGACCAGGCCTGACGCGACGATCGTGACCGTCTCCTCCGGCCTTGCCTTCACCCCGCTGAAGGTCACCCCGACCTATAACGCGACCAAGGCGGCGATCCACATGCTGAGCGAGTCGATTCGCCTACAGCTCGCCGACACGAGCGTGAAGGTGCTCGAGCTCGAGCCACCGTCGGTCGCGACCGACCTGATGCCCGGGCAGAAGGAGAGCGACTTCGCGATGCCGCTCGACGAGTTCATCGCCGAGGTCGTCTCGCTGATCGAGTCGCAGCCGCACGCCAAGGAGATCCAGGTCGAGCGCGTCAAGTTCCTGCGCTACGGCGAGGCCCGCGGTGACTACGACGAGGTCGTCGCCACGCTGAACCAGCTCGACCCGCACGGGAACTGACCGGTCGGCGAAGCGATCGGTCGGCGAAGCACCGGCGAGCCGACCGATCACGCCCTCGTGGCAGCGTCTAGTAGCGGATGGCACCCTCCGCCAGAGCGGGGAACGCGGAGTAGGTGGCGCCGTCCACCGTCATGCCGCCGAAGCTGAGCATCGGCGCCAGGTTGGCGTTGTTGAACGCAGGAAAGTCCAGCCGAGGCGTCGAGGTCTCGGTCAGCTCGCGGAGCTGATCCGTGCTCAGCTCCACCTCCAGCGACGCGAGGTTCTCGTCGAGCTGCTGCTCGGTGCGAGCACCGATCAACGTCGACACGACGCCGGGCCGGCTGCGAACCCAGGCGAGCGCGGCCCGCGCCATCGTGGTCCCGGACTCCGAGGCGACCCGCTCCAGCGTCTCGATCACGTCCCACTCCGAGCCGGACGGCCTTGGGACGAGACCCGAGCGACCGGCGTCATTGCCCACGTCATCACGCCGGTACTTCCCGGTGAGGTGCCCATTGCGCAGCGGGCTCCACGGCATGACGCCCATGCCGAGATCCCGCGCCATCGGGATCAGCTCGCCCTCGACCGTGCGCTCAAGCAGTGAGTACTCCACCTGCAGCGCGATCGCCGGCGACCAACCTCGCAGCTCCGCGAGAGTCTGCGCCCGGGACGCGACCCAAGCCGGCAGGTCGGAGAAGCCGACGTAGCGGATGGTGCCCGCGGTGAGGAGATCATCGAGCGTGCGAAGGGTCTCCTCGACCGGCGTGCGCTGATCCCAGTTATGGATCCAGTAGATGTCAACGTAATCCGTCCGAAGACGGCGCAGCGAGTGATGCAGCTGATCGAGCAGCGCCTTCCGACCGGTGCCACCGCCGTTCGGGTCGCCGGGCTGAAGATTCGCGAAGAACTTCGTCCCGAGCACGATCCGATCGCGGAGCCCGGGCCTCCCGGCGAGGTAGTCGCCGATGATCTTCTCCGAATGGCCGTTCGTGTAGATGTTCGCGGTGTCGATGAAGTTGCCGCCACGCTCTAGGTAGGTGGTGAGCATTGCCTCACTGGTCTCGACGGACGCGCCCCAGCCCTGATCCTCGCCGAACGTCATGGTGCCGAGGCAGTACGGGCTGACACGCAACCCGGACCGCCCGAGGGTGATGTAGGAGTCAAGTGTTGTCATGCATAGACCGTCCCACAGCCGAGCAGGAGACCGTTAGGGCTATCCCCGCAAGCTCTTGCCTGATCCTCTCAACCGCGCTCCGATCGGGCTACCGTGTGGTTCACTGACGGGAATGCGCAGATTCGATCGGATCGGCGATCTCATCAAGCGGCACTCCGGGGACGGCATCACGGAGACCGTCATCCCGGGCTTGTCGATCATGCGCTCGACGACGGCGACGGAGCCGCTCGGGCACACCGCCAAGCCGTCGCTGGCGTTCGTCTTCGGCGGTCTCAAAGAGGCTTTCCTGGGCGAGACACGTTTCCTCTACGGCGTCGGGCAGTACGTCGTCGTCGGCGTCCCGCTGCCGGTCACCGCCCACATCAGCGCCGCCTCTGAGGACGCCCCGTTCCTGGGCCTGGGAATCGACCTCCACCCCGAGGCGATCGCATCGCTGCTGCTCGAAGCCGGCCCACCCCAGCCGGCACCGGAGCGCCCGCCGCTCGGCATCGCTGTGAGCGACGTGGATGAGCCGCTCGTCGACGCGCTCACACGCCTACTCGGCCTGCTCGACGAGCGAGCCGACCTGCGGGGTCTGGCACCGGCTTACGGACGCGAGGTCCTCTGGCGGGTCCTCACTGGGCCCCAGGGCGACCTGGTTCGCCAGGCTGGGCTCGCCGATAGCAGGCTGACCCTGGTCTCCCATGCGATCAGCTTCATCCGCGATCACTACGCCAGCTCGATCACGATCGAGGACCTAGCCGAGATCAGCGCGATGAGCCCGGCTACGCTGCATCGCCACTTCCGCGCGGTCACGAACATGACCCCGATCCAGTTCCAGAAGCAGTTGCGTCTCCAAGCTGCCCGCCAGCGTCTCCTGGTCGCTCCGGGCGACGTGGCCGGCGCCGGCTTCGCGGTCGGTTACCAGAGCGCTTCGCAGTTCAGCCGTGAGTACCGGAAGATGTTCGGCTCACCACCAGGCCGCGACGCACAAGCGCTACGCGCCACCGCCGGCCAAGCCTTGCCTGTCATCTGAGCCGGGTGTCCCGGCATCCCGCTTTAGCGCAAGCCTCGGCTAGCGCAGCGGCAGGCCCCTTGAACCGGGTTCGCGGTCAGTATCATCATTATGAAGTTTGACTGTAGATAGGTATTTACTGATGATTGGTGCGCCTGTTCAGGGCGACGTGGTGCGGATCGAGCAGATGACGACAGCCGGAGCAAGGACAGCGGCGGAGGCCAGGCGCGGAGGGATGGAGCCACTGGGGCGCCGACCCGAGCGACGGAGCTGTTCGGCCGTGAGGTGCGGGGTGAGAGCAGGGCCCGGGTGACCGGCGGCCGCTTGCCGAGATCGAGATCGGCAACGGCCTGTGACGTCCCCCGGCATCGGCAGCCGGCGGACCCGGAGGGACCAAGGTCCCGCCAGTCCTCGGCTGACCCGTGAGATCGAAAGTGTCGATCCCGGTGTGCCGGGGCGAATCGCCCGGATCGGGTGGCGTGCCGTCAGCGACGGCGACGCCGACAGGTCAAGGCCCATCTGCCGCCCGCGGCCCGCTCAGACGGCCCTTGTGGCCACTGGATGCGCTGCCCGGAGAGAACTTACCCGCTAACCACGAAGGTCAGAGAACGCGCGAATGTTGAGAGATTGCGATGGAAGAGGAGTGACGCTATGACGGAGCTGGCGCCGACAGCAGCAGTGCCCAAGGTGGGGCCACACTACAAGTGGGTGGTTCTGTCCAACACCACGATCGGGGTGCTACTGGCCACTCTGAACACCAGCAGCATGATGATCGCGCTGCCAGTGATCTTCCGTGGCATCAAGCTCAATCCACTCGCGACCAGCAACTTCCCCTATCTGCTGTGGATGATGATGGGGTACATGCTCGTCACCGCCGCGCTGGTGGTGACCGTCGGCCGGATCGGTGACATCTTCGGCCGGGTCAAGATGTACAACCTCGGCTTCGCGTGGTTCACCGTGGCCTCCATCCTGCTCTCGGTCGTCTGGAGCAAGGGCTCAGCCGGCGCGATGGAGCTCGTGATCTTCCGGATGGTTCAGGCTGTCGGCGGCGCGCTGCTGTTCGCCAACTCGGCGGCGATCATCACCGACGCGTTCCCGTCCGAGCAGCTCGGCTTCGCGCTCGGTACGAACATGATGGCCGCGATCGTCGGCGGCTTCCTCGGCGTACTGGTCGGCGGCCTGCTCTCCGAGGTCGGCTGGCGCTGGGTGTTCCTCGCCAACGTGCCGGTCGGCGTCTTCGGCACCGTCTGGGCCTACACGCAGCTGAAGGAGATCGGCATCCGCGTCAAGGCGCACATCGACTGGCTCGGCAACATCGCCTTCGCGGCCGGGCTGGCGATGATCCTCACCGGCGTCACCTACGGCATCAAGCCCTACGGCACCTCCCTGACCGGCTGGAGCGACCCGTTCGTGCTGTGGATGCTGTTCGGCGGCGCCGCGCTGCTCGTGATCTTCGCGTTCATCGAGACACGGGTGAAGGACCCGATGTTCCGGATGTCGCTGTTCCGGATCCGCGCGTTCAGCGCCGGTAACATCGCCCAGTTCCTCGGCGCCGTCGGTCGCGGCGGCTTCCAGTTCATGCTGATGATTTGGTTCCAGGGGATCTGGCTGCCGCTGCACGGCTACAGCTACACCGACACGCCGCTCTGGGCGGGCATCTACATGCTGCCGTTCTCACTCGGCTTCGTCGCGTCCGGCCCGCTGGCCGGACGCCTCTCCGACAAGTACGGCTCGCGCCTGTTCGCGACCGCCGGCATGCTGCTGAACGCGATCCTGTTCGGCGTCGTGATGCTGTTCCCCGCCGACTTCAAGTACTGGCCATTCGCCTTGGTCATGTTCGGGCTCGGGGTCGCCGGCGGCCTGTTCGCCGCGCCGAACACCTCGTCGATCATGAACTCGGTGCCGGCCCGCGATCGCGGCGCCGCCTCGGGCATGCGGGTCACGTTCAATAACGCCGGCATGCCCCTATCGATGGGCATCTTCTTCACGCTGCTGGTGCTGGGCCTGAACGCGAAGGTGCCTTCGACGATGTTCCACGGGCTGGTCTCCCACGGCATCTCAGCGACCCAGGCCACCCAGCTTGCGCACATGCCGCCGCTCGGCTACATGTTCGCGGCCTTCCTCGGCTTCAACCCGCTGAAGAGCCTGCTCGGGCCGGCCGTGCTCGGCCACCTGCCCGCCGGGCAGGCGGCGGCTCTGACCAGCCGGCAGTTCTTCCCGCAGCTGATTGGGGCGCCGTTCAGGCACGGGCTCGTGCTGATCATGATCCTGGCGATCGCGATGTCGCTGGTCGCGGCGCTTGCCTCCGCCCTGCGTGGCCAGAAGTTCGTCCACGAGGACGACGAGTCCAAGGCCCAGGACCTGCGGGCCGGGCTGGTCGCCGAGAGCGACGTGGTCTTCGACGTCGACGGCGCGACGACCGACGGCGAGAATGCCACTGACAAGCTGGTCGGCTCCAGCGCCCGCAGCCACCGTCGCCGACCGGACGACCACGACGCCGGCGGCCCCAGGCTCGAGGCCGACTAGGGCGCCGGCAAGCAGGTAGCTGGACTTCGAGGGGCGGCACGCACTGCGTGCCGCCCCTTTGCACTTTCCGGCGTGCCTCGTCGGCTGCCCTGCTCAGACGGCGGTCCGGCCGCCGTCAACCGGGATCACGACACCGGCGAGGTGACCGGCTTGGCGCCGCCGGCTTCGATCGCAGCGTCGATCAACGTCGCCGCCGCGGCGCGGAACGCCGCGGCGGCGCCGGCGCGATCCGCGTCGAACCGGGCGGCGACCGCGGTGCCGTCGTAGAGGATCGCGAGCTGGCGGCCGATCATCTCCGAGTCGGCGGCACCGGCCTGCCCGGCAAGGTCGGCCAGGACCGAGCGCAGCCAGGAGCGATACTGCTTCGTCACGCCCAGCGCGCCTTCTTCGCCTCTGGCTTCCACGCTCGCATTGACGAAGCGGCAGCCCCGGAACTCCTTGTCGGAGAGCCTGCTCGCGATGTCGTCGAACAGCGCCAGCAGCTGCAGCCTCGGTGTCGGCTGGCTCGCGACTACCGCCTCGATGTGGGCGCGGCGAGCGGCGAAATTCTCCTCCAGGTAAGCCCGAACGAGGCCGTCGCGGCTGCCGAAGTGCTGATAGAGCGAGGCCTTCGCTACTCCGGCCTCGTCGAGGATCCGGTCGATGCCCACGACGTGGACACCTTCGGCGTAGAACAGCCGCGACGCCACGGCCAGTAGCCGTTCCCGCGGTCCGCCTTCCGGCCGCTGAGTCTCCCGCTCGTCCGCTGCTGTCGCCATCGAATCCACCCCCTACACGAGTTCGCAAGCTTGCCCTGGACATTCTAGACCGTTCTGTCTATGATCTCTACAGACAGAACGGTCGATCTACTCAAGGGGAACCAATGTCAAAGCGATCAGATCGCCGGGCCGGCGCCGCCGGAGACCGGCCATTGCGTCGACTCGCCCTACTCGCGTCGATCGTGGTTGCGTTTCTGGCGGCCGCAAACGCCCCCGGCCCGCTGTATCAGCGCTACGACGTGATCTGGCATGGAACGGCACTGACGACCACGATCGCGTACGCGATCTATGCGCTGACCGTGCTGGCCGGGCTGCTCAGCCTCGGCCGGCTGGCAACCCACTTCGGCCGTCGCCCGCTGCTGCTGGCGGCGCTCGGCACGCAGGCGCTCGCCGTGCTGCTCTTCGCGACGGCCGACTCCTTCGCGCCCCTGCTGCTCGGCCGGGCGCTCCAGGGTCTTGCCACAGGGGCCGCGCTGGGGACACTGGGCGCGGCGATGATCGAGATCCATCACGGCCATGGCACGGTGGCGAGCGCCGCCGCGCCCAGTGCCGGGACCGGGATCGGCACGCTGGCCGCCGCGCTGGCGGTCGGCTACCTGCCGTGGCCGACGCGCCTGATCTATCTGATCCTGCTGGCCGTCTTCGCCATCCAGGCCGTCGCCGTCGCTCGCCTGCCCGAGCGTGCCGTGCGCCAGCCGGGCGTTCTCGCCAGCCTGCGCCCGCGCATCGCCGTGCCGAGAGTCGCCGGCGGTGCCTTCCTCACCGCCGCGCCGGTGCTCTTCGCCGTCTGGGCGATGGCCGGCTTCTACGGCTCGCTCGGGCCGGCACTGTCGCGTCAGCTGGCCGGCACCAGCTCCGCCGCGCTCGGTGGTGTGGGCATGTTCATCCTGGCGGGAGTCGCCTCAGTGGCCACGATCCTGCTGCGCAATGCGTCCGCACGTTCGACGATGAACGTGGGCGTCGCCACCCTGATCGTCGGAGTTGCCGCCACGATCGTCGCGATCCAGGCGGGTTCCATCACCGGCTACTTCGCCGCCACAGCCATCGCCGGGATCGGCTTCGGCGCCGGCTTCCAGGGAGGCCTGCGCACCGTCACCGCGCTCGCCGAACCCAGCCAGCAAGCCGGACTGCTCTCGGCCCTGTTCGTGGTCTCCTACCTTGGCATGGGCGTGCCGGCCGTGCTTGCCGGGTATCTCGTCAGCCACGGCGCCAGCCTCGCCGGTGTGGCCGTCGTCTACGCGATGATGCTGATCCTCCTCGCCCTCGCCGCCGCAAGCGGGCTGCTGCGCCAGCCGCTGCAACGGGACGAACTCGGTGCTGACGATACGCAATCGCGGCAGTACATGAGTCGGTACGGCACCGGAGACGGACTACGCCGGCGAAAGGCTCTGCACCGGTAAGGCTGCGCCAGCGGGCGCAGCCCGCATATCAAACCGCCTGGCAGGGTATAAAGAGTGTGTTGAGGGTAATGGTCGGTCGGGTCGCGCGAGTGCCCCGACCGCAAGCAAGGTAGGCGGAGGCGATCGCGCATTAACACCGGCGGTCGTCGCTGACAGTAGGTACGGGATGCTCTGTATACAGAGCATCCCGTACCGTTCTGAGGCGTTGGCACGGCGATCGGCCCGTCCGCTGCGCCGCCACAACACGTGCACGCCGAGCCCAGCCGGCTACCGTTGTTGGTATGAGATATCGCAAGCTCGGATCATCGGATCTCCAGGTCTCGGAGATCGCGCTGGGCTCCTGGCTCACCTTCGCCGGTGGCGTCTCGTTCGAGCAGACCAAGGCCTGCACCGAGGCGGCGTTCGCAGCCGGGATCAACTTCTTCGACACGGCCAACGTCTACGGTCGCGGCGCCGCCGAGACTGCCTGGGGCGAGATCCTCGGGGCCCATCCACGGGACTCCTACGTACTGGCCACAAAGGTCTGGGGGCAGATGTCGGACGACCCGGCCGATCGCGGCCTTTCGGCGGCACAGATCGCCAAGCAGATCGACGCGTCGCTGCGGCGCCTACAGGTCGACTACGTCGACCTCTACCAGGCCCACCGCTTCGATCCCGACGTGCCGATCGAGGAGACGATCGCGGCGCTGCAGCAGGTCGTCGCCGACGGCAAGGCCCGCTACCTCGGCTTCAGCGAGTGGACGCCCGAGCAGATCCAGGCTGCGATCGACATTGCCGGCCCCGAGTTGTTCGTCTCATCCCAGCCGCAGTACTCGCTGCTCTGGCAGGCGCCGGAGGCCGAGGTCTTCCCGCTCTGCGAGCGCAACGGGATCTCGCAGATCGTCTGGTCGCCACTGGCACAGGGCGTGCTGACCGGCAAATACCGACCGGGCCAGCAGCCGCCGCCGGACTCGCGGGCGGCCAGCGCGTCGATGAGCGGGGCCGTCGAGCGCTTCATGAACGATGAGACGCTCAGCGCGGTTCAGCGTCTGAGTCCGATCGCCGAGCAGGCCGGCCTGACGCTGACCGAGCTTGCGCTCGCCTGGGTGCTGCGCCGCCCGGAGCTGGCGGCGGCGATCGTCGGTGCCTCGCGACCGGAGCAGATCGAAGCCAACGTCAAGGCGTCCGGGGTCGAGCTGAGCGCCGACACGCTTGCCGCGATCGACACCGCCCTTGGCGACGTACCGGTGAAGGGGCAGACGCTGGCCCCGTTCGCAACCGCCGGGATCAAGCACCGCGCGTAGCGGCGACCGCGTCCAGCGAGAAGGGCCTGGTCACCAGCGGGTGACCAGGCCCTTGACAACCTCAGAGCGGCTAGCGCCGCCGCTCTGTCAAACGGCTACTCCTCGGGCGAACCGTCCTCGTCGTCCTCGGACAGGTCGAGCTCACCGAGATCGTCGAACGCTCCGAACGAGGCGCCGACGGTGCCGATGTTCTCGAGGTCGGATATGTCGGCCTCGACGTCACCGAACTCACCGAAGCGCTCGCCCTCCTCGAGACCCAGCTCGGCGGCCACGCCGCCGTTGTCGGTCACCTCGGCGGCGTCGAACACGCGCGGCAGCGGCTCGGCCGGCTCGATCTCGATGCGGCGGTAGCGCTTGAGACCGGTGGCGGCCGGGATCAGCTTGCCGATGATCACGTTCTCCTTGAGGCCGTTCAGGTGGTCGACCTTACCTTCGAGGGCGGCGTCGGTCAGCACCTTCGTGGTCTCCTGGAAGGACGCCGCGGACAGCCACGAGTCGGTGTTCAGCGAGGCCTTCGTGATGCCGAGGATGATCTCCTCGGCCTGGGCGGTCTCACCGCCGTTCGCGGCGACCTCGTCGTTGATCCGCTTGAACTCGTGTCGGTCGACGAACTGGCCGGGCAGCAGGTCGGTGTCGCCCTTCTGGTCGACCCGCACCTTCTTCATCATCTGGCGGACGATGATCTCGATGTGCTTGTCGTTGATGTCCACGCCCTGGGACTTGTAGACCTCCTGCACCTCGCTGACGAAGTACAGCTCGGTCCTGGTCCGGCGCTCCTGGGCGTCCTTGCCGCCGAAGGCGAGGACGTCGTGCGGGTACAGCGAGCCCTCATTGAGCTGCTCGCCGATCTCGACGTGCTGACCGTCGCGCACGTACAGCAGCGTCCGGCGCGGGAACGTGTAGCGGTGCTCGTCGCCGCCGGCATCGGTGATCACGACGGTCACGGACTTGTCGGACTCCTCCAGGGAGATCGTGCCCGAGACCTGCGCGATCTGCGCGAGGCCCTTCGGCCGGCGAGCTTCGAACAGCTCGACGACACGCGGCAGGCCGTGCGTGATGTCGGCGCCGGCGACGCCGCCGGTGTGGAACGTACGCATCGTCAGCTGCGTGCCCGGCTCGCCGATCGACTGCGCCGCGACGATACCGACCGGGTCGCCGATCTGCGCGAGCTTGCCGGACGCCATCGAGCGGCCATAGCAGGCCTGGCAAACGCCAGCCGTGGCCTCGCACTTCAGCACTGAGCGCACCGGCAGCTTCGTGAGCTCACCACGCTCGCGGTCGGCGTCGAACGCGTCCACCATCGCCTGGAGCTGCTGGCGGTCGATCTCCTCACCCCTGGAAACCAGGGTCTTCTTGCCACTGGTGATGTCACGGGCAGCGATCCGACCGATGAGGTTGTCGTTCGGCTCCGGGGTCGGCCGCAGCTTGCGGGTCTCCGGGTCGGTCTCGGTCTTGAACAGCGGCTCCTCGATGTACTCCTCGGTGCCGCAGTCCTCCTGGCGGATGATCACGTCCTGCGAGACGTCGACCAGACGCCGGGTCAGGTAGCCCGAGTCGGCGGTACGCAGCGCCGTGTCGGCCAAGCCCTTACGGGCACCGTGCGTCGAGATGAAGTACTCGAGCACGTCCAGGCCCTCCATGAAGTTGGACTTGATCGGCCGCTCGATGATCTCGCCCTTCGGGTTCGCCATCAGGCCACGCATACCGGCGAGCTGGCGGATCTGCTGGAACGAGCCACGGGCACCCGAGTTAGCCATCATGAAGATCGGGTTGAGCTCGTCGAGGTTATCGACCATCGCCTTGGCGACGTCATCGGTCGCCTGGTTCCAGAGCACGGTGACCGCCTCGTGGCGCTCGTCCTGATCCATCTCGCCGTCGTAGTACTGCTGGTCGATCTCGGCCAGCCGCTCCTCGTAGCGGGCCAGGATCTCCGGCTTGCTCGGCGGCGTCTGGACGTCGTTCTTCGAGATCGTGACCCCGGCCAGGGTCGCGTAGCGGAAGCCGATCTCCTTGAAGGCATCGAGCACTTCCGCGATCGAGGCCGCGCCGTAGGCCTGCACCAGGTCGTCGACGAGGTTGGTCGTGTCCTTCTTCTTCATCGACCGGTTCACGAACTCGTACTTCGCCGGGTCGAAGTCATCGCCCATCGCCTCGGCAACGGCGCGCTCGATGCGGTCGTTGTAGATGACCCGGCCGACGGTCGTGAGGAGGTGCTCCTCATGGCCGGCAGGACGGTACTCGGCGACGTCGTGCAGCTCCACGGCGCCGTGCTCGAACGCCCACTCCGCCTCCTCGGCGGTGCGGAACACGTGCACGCGCGGCTTGTGCTTGGCGGGGTCGATCTTCGCGAGCTCCTCGCCCTCGGGGCCATAGGTCAGGTAGTAGGCACCCAGGACCATGTCCTGCGAGGGCACCGCCAGCGGCGCGCCGTTGGCCGGCGAGAGGATGTTGTTCGCCGACAGCATCAGGATCCGGGCCTCGGCCTGGGCCTCCGCCGACAGCGGCAGGTGCACGGCCATCTGGTCGCCGTCGAAGTCGGCGTTGAAGGCGTGGCAGACGAGCGGGTGGACCTGGATCGCCTTACCCTCGACCAGCAGTGGCTCGAACGCCTGGATGCCCAGACGGTGAAGCGTCGGGGCGCGGTTCAGTAGCACCGGATGCTCGTGGATGACCTCCTCGAGCACGTCCCAGACCTCCGGCGTCATCTGGTCGACGATCTTCTTCGCAGCCTTGATGTTGTGCGCGGACTTGCGCTCGACCAGCCGGGCCATGATGAACGGCTTGAACAGCTCCAGCGCCATCAGCTTCGGCAGGCCGCACTGGTGCAGCTTCAGCGACGGTCCGGAGACGATCACCGAACGGCCGGAGTAGTCGACGCGCTTACCGAGCAGGTTCTGACGGAAGCGACCCTGCTTGCCCTTCAGCATGTCGGACAGCGACTTCAGCGGGCGATTGCCCGGGCCCGTCACCGGGCGACCACGACGGCCGTTGTCGAACAGCGCGTCGACCGCCTCCTGGAGCATGCGCTTCTCGTTGTTCACGATGATCTCGGGCGCACCGAGGTCAAGCAGCCGCTTCAGGCGGTTGTTGCGGTTGATCACGCGACGGTAGAGGTCGTTCAGGTCCGAGGTCGCGAAGCGGCCACCATCGAGCTGAACCATCGGACGCAGTTCCGGCGGGATCACCGGCACTGCCTCGAGGATCATCTCCTCGGGCTTGTTGTTCGAGCCCAGGAACGCGCTCACGACCTTCAGACGCTTGACCGCGCGGGCCTGCTTCTGGGCCTTAGCCGTCTTCACCTGCTCCTGCAGATCCGCCGCCTCAGCCTCGAGGTCGACCTGCTGCAGCAGGTCGCGCACCGCCTCGGCGCCCATGCCGCCGCGGAAGTACTCGCCGAAGCCGAACGGCGAGCCGAAGCGATCCTTCAGCTCGCGGAACAGCGCCTCGTCGTTGACGACGTCCTTCGCCTTCATCGTCTTGAACAGCTCCCAGACCTGGCGGACGCGCTCCGAGGCGTCCTCCATGTAGGCCTCGGTGTCGTCGATGTCGGACTGGAAGCTCTTACGCAGATCCTTCAGCAGCTTCGCGCGCTCGTCATCTGAGAGCTTGGCGACGTTCACGTCCAGGCCCTCGGCCCAGAGGTGGTCCTCGTCGGAGAAGTCACGGCTGGTCTTCGCGGTCTCCAGGAAGGTGACACGACGCTCGAGCGACTCCTTCAGCTCGAGGACGCGCTCCTCCTTCTCGGCTGCGTAGCTGTCGAGCACCTTGTTGACCTCGACCTCGAGCGTGTCGAGATCGCGGGCACGCGCCTCGTCGTCGACCCAGGTGACCATCGACGCCGCGAAGTAGAGAACCTTCTCCAGCTCCTTCGGCGCCATGTCCAGCAGGTAGCCGATCCGGCTCGGCACGCCCTTGAAGAACCAGATGTGGCTGACGGGCGCGGCCAGGTCGATATGACCCATGCGCTCACGCCGCACCTTCGACCGGGTGACCTCCACACCGCAGCGCTCGCAGACGATGCCCTTATAGCGGACACGCTTGTACTTGCCGCAGTAGCACTCCCAGTCCTTCGTCGGTCCGAAGATCCGCTCGCAGAAGAGGCCGTCCTTCTCAGGCTTCAGGGTCCGGTAGTTGATCGTCTCGGGCTTGGTGACCTCGCCGGAGCTCCACTCACGGATCTGCTTCGAGGACGCAAGACCGATTTCGATGGCGTCAAAGTGATTAATGTCGATCAAGGTGGGTCCTTTGACTCTGATTTGGCGTTAGCCGGATCAATCTTCTGCTTCGTCTTCTTCGACGACGCCCTCGGCCTCGCCGGGCTTGACCTCGTCGTCGAGCATCGTGTCGGCAGGCACCGAGAAGTCCTCGGCCTCGAGCTCCTCGCCGGCCTCGAGATCGGGATCCTCGGCCGCGACCTCGACGGCCGATGCCTCGACCGTCTCACCCTCATGGCCGAGAACCTCGTCCGCCGCCGGGTCGCCCGTGCGCACGCCCGAAAGGTCGATGCCGAGCTCCTCGGCCGCGCGCAGAAGGTCGTCGTCCTCCTCGTGCATCTCCGCGCGCTCGCCTTCGTCGGAGACGACGTTCACGTCGAGCGACAGGGACTGCATCTCCTTCAGCAGGACCTTGAACGACTCGGGGATCGACGGCTCGGCGATGTTCTCGCCCTTCACGATCGCCTCGTACGCCTTGACGCGCCCGACCGTGTCGTCGGACTTGATCGTCAGCATCTCCTGCAGGGTGTAGGCAGCGCCGTAAGCCTCCAGCGCCCAGACCTCCATCTCGCCGAAGCGCTGACCGCCGAACTGCGCCTTGCCGCCCAGCGGCTGCTGCGTGACGAGGCTGTAGGGACCGGTCGAGCGGGCGTGGATCTTCTCGTCGACGAGGTGGTGGAGCTTCAGGATGTACATGCAACCGACCATCACCTGCTGTGCGAACGGCTCGCCGGTACGGCCGTTGAACAGCCGCACCTTGCCGGAGGCACGTTCGCCGGGGCGCCGGCTCATGTCGACGTCGGGGTGGATCGGGCCCTCGTACTCCTCACTCCAACGCACCAGCGCCTCGTCCACGTCCTGGACGCTGGCGCCGTCGAACACCGGGGTCGAGACGTAGACCCTCGGCGCGGCACCGTGGACCGCGTTCGGCGCGACCAGCTTCGCCTCGCGCTTGGCGCGCGAGCCGTCGCTGTACCAGCCATTCAAGGCCACCCAGCCGAGGTGCGTCTCCAGCACCTGGCCGAGGTTCATACGGCTCGGCACGCCCAGCGGGTTGAGGATCACGTCGATCGGAGTGCCGTCCTCGAGGAACGGCATGTCCTCGATGTCGACGATCTTCGAGATCACGCCCTTATTGCCGTGACGGCCGGCGAGCTTGTCGCCCTCGGAGATCTTGCGCTTCTTCGCGACGAACACGCGCACGAGATGGTTGACCCCCGGCGGCAAATCGTCGCCGTCCTCACGGCTGAAGGTCTTGACGTCGATGACGACGCCACCCTCGCCGTGCGGCACCTTCAGCGACGTGTCGCGGACCTCGCGTGCCTTCTCCTTGAAGATCGCGCGGATCAGCTTCTCCTCGGCGGTCAGCTCGGTCTCGCCCTTAGGCGTGACCTTGCCCACCAAGAGGTCGCCCGACTCGACCTCGGCGCCGACGCGAACGATGCCGCGGTCGTCGAGGTTGCGCAGCGACTCCTCGGAGCGGTTCGGGATGTCGCGGGTGATCTCCTCGTCGCCGAGCTTCGTGGCGCGCGCGTCGATCTCGTACTCCTCGATGTGGATCGAGGTCAGCTCGTCGTCCTGGACGATGCGCTTGGAGATGATGATCGCGTCCTCGAAGTTGTAGCCCTCCCAGGACATGAAGGCGACCAGCATGTTCTTACCGAGCGCCATCTCACCCTGATCGGAGGAGGAACCGTCGGCCAGCACGGAGCCGTCTACGACCTTGTCGCCGACTGAGATGATCGGCTTCTGGTGGATCAGCGTCGCCTGGTTCGAGCGCATGAACTTCAGCAGCGGGTACTCGTCCTGACCGCCCTCGTCGCAGTCGACGATGATGTTCTCGGCGTCGACGTAGGAGACCGTGCCGGCACGCTTCGCGATCACGACGTCACCGGTGTCGACGGCGGCACGGAACTCCATGCCGGTGCCGACCAGCGGCGCATCCGCGACCAGGAGCGGTACGGCCTGGCGCTGCATGTTCGAGCCCATCAGCGCGCGGTTCGCGTCGTCGTGCTCGAGGAACGGGATCATCGCCGTCGCGACCGACCACACCTGCTGCGCCGAGACGTCGGCCAGGTCGACCTCGGTCGGCGGCACCATAATGTACTGCCCGGCCTGGGTGCGGCAGAGCACCTCGGTCTCGGTCAGGCGGCCGTTCTCGTCGACCGGCACGTCGGCCTGCGCGATCTTCAGGGTCTCCTCCTGGGTCGCGTCGACACGCACGACCTCATCGGTCAGCACGCCTTCCTTAACCACCCGGTACGGGGTCGTCACGAAGCCGTACTCGGAGATCTCGGCGTAGGCGGAGAGCGACCCGATCAGACCGATGTTCGGTCCCTCAGGCGTCTCGATCGGGCACATGCGCCCATAGTGAGTGGGGTGAACGTCGCGGACCTCGATCGGGGCGCGCTCGCGGGTCAGACCGCCGGCACCAAGGGCGGAGAGGCGGCGGCGGTGCGTCAGGCCGGCCAGCGAGTTGTTCTGGTCCATAAACTGCGAGAGCTGGCTGGACCCGAAGAACTCCTTCAGGGCGGCGCCTACGGGTCGGATGTTCACGATCGTCTGCGGCGTGATCGTGTCCGTGTCCTCAGTGGTCAGACGTTCGCGGACGACACGCTCCATCCGGTAGAGGCCGATCCGGAACGCTTCCTGGATCAGCTCGCCAACGGTGCGCAGGCGACGGTTGCCGAAGTGCTCGTACTCGTCGAGGTGGTCGGCGATCGGCTCGCGCGGCAGCGACGCCGCATCGGCGGCGAAGTCGCGGGCCTCGTTGTCCAGCTCCTCGGGCATGCCGAGCAGCTTCGGGAGGCTGACGAGCTCGCGGATCAGGGCGATGATGTCCTCGTGCGTGAGCGTCCGGGTCTCGAGGTCGATGTCCTGGCCGAGGCGCGCGTTCAGCTTGTAGCGACCGACGCGCGTGAGGTCGTAGCGCTTCGGATCGAAGAAGAGCTGGTTCAGCAGCGAACGGGCGGAGTCGATTGAAGGCGGCTCGCCGGGGCGCTGTTTCTTAAAGAGCTCGATCAGCGCGCCTTCCTCGGTGCGCGTGATCTCGGTGTCCGCGTCGAGCGTGAGACGGATGTAGAGGGAGCTGTCGAAGAGGCTCAGGATCTCCTCGTCGGAGACGTAGCCCATCGCGCGCAGCAGGACCGTGATCGGCAGCTTCCGCTTGCGGTCGATGCGGACGTAGGTGCGGCCCTTCTTGTCGATCTCGAGCTCGAGCCAGGAGCCACGAGCCGGCATCAGGTTGGCGATGAAGAGCTGCTTGTCGCGGTCCTTCGGCTCCATCACGTAGGCGCCCGGCGAGCGCACCAGCTGGGTGACGACGACACGCTCGGTGCCATTGATGATGAACGTGCCCTGATCGGTCATCCACGGGAAGTCACCCATGAACACCGGCTGCTCGCGGATCTCGCCGGTCTCCCGGTTGATGAACGACACGAGTACGCTGAGCGGCCGGGAGTAGGTCATCGACTTCTCGCGGCATTGCTCGATCGAGGCGGTCGGCTCGTCGAACGTCAGCTCACCGAACGAGACGGCGAGGCTACCGGTGTAGTCCTCGATCGGCGAGACGTCATCGATCGTCTCGCGCAGACCACCGTTCTTAGGATCGGTCAACCACTTGAACGACGCGGTCTGGATGTCGATCAGGTTTGGGACGTCAAGGACCTGATTGAGGCGCGCGAAAGTACGGCGCGTCCGGGGGGCTTCAGCGGTTGCCAAGATGGCGGCTCCTCAGGCTGATGGAGGGAGACAGGTGCGCGCGCGCACCAAATTGCTCCTCTGAGCAGCAAGGAAAGGGGCTGCACTGAAGAAAGTTCGGCACGCGGACGTACCAATATAGCACACGGCGGAGGCGTCGCCGCGCACAGAATCAGTGCCCCAGCGGGGCAATCGACGCTCACGGACCCCGTCCTCGACCCGCGTATGTGGCGCGGTGCCGGTAGCGGACGGCTGCGACTATCGGCCGACGCGAGCATTGTAAGGGGTTTGGCGGCTGAAGGCAACCAGGAGCCGGCCTGGTGCCCATCCGCCTTACCGGCGGCGTGCGTCCCGGTGCTCATTCGGCTTGCGCCGGCAGGATGCGCAGCGCGGCAGCCGCCGGGAGCCCAGGCTCCTCAGCGATATGCCTTGAAGCGGTGGGCGATGTCGAGGGCGTAGATGACGAGGCGCTCGTCGATGATCTCGCAGATCACCCGACAGTCTCCGACGCGGTAGCGCCAGAACCCGGCGAGGTTCCCGACCAGCGCCTTGCTACGGGAGCGTGGATCCGCCAGGTTGGAGACTTCTCGCAGGTAGCTGGTGATCCGGCGGACGGTCTGCCTGTCGAGCTTGCGAAGTTGCCTGACGGCAATCTCGTCGAACTCAATCGTCCAGGTCAAGGATGCACTCGACCTCGTCGAGGCTCAACGTCCGAGCGCAACCGGAGCGCACTGCCTCAGCGCGGTCGATCAGATCGTATTCCCAAACAAGACGGTCAATGTGGGTCTCCACCGCCTCACGCAGGTAGAAAGACTTGGAGCGCCCCGTGCGACGCGCCAGCTCATCGAGCTTACGGCGCGTGTCATCCGAGAGCTTGACGGATGTAGCTGCAGCCACTGGCGATCACCTCCGAACAGTTGACTACCGGCAGTCGTAATAGCCCACGAGCGCCGACGCGACTCCGCTGGCGGTTGCGGCCAGCCGCGCGTCGCCACCAGGCCTGGTTCGCGATCTCGACACCGGGATTCGATCTCACTGCCGTGTTGCCTGAGTCGGCATTGCCTGACTCACTCGATTGTGGGAGCATAGAAAAACCATAAAGTTGATCTACATTAATTAATAATCACTGACGGCAACGCCCGCAGCACGGACTACGGCTGCTGCACCGGGTAATCCGTGGTGGCTCGATCGCGCGCGCCCTGTACGCAGGATCGGGCATGAGCAAGGACCAGACATGAGCAAGCCAACTATTCGCGCCGCCACCGATGTCGGCGGCACCTTCACCGATCTTGTCTATCTCTCCACCGATCCCGACACCGGGATGCAGACGGTCCGTACGACGAAGTCGCTCACGACGCCGCCGGAGTTCGAGCGTGGCGTGATGGACGTTCTCGGTAAGAGCGGTGCCTCACTCCCCGACATCGAGTTCCTCGCCCACGGCACGACGCTCGTGATCAATGCTCTGACCGAGCGCAAGGGCGCGAAGATCGGACTGATCACAACGGCAGGCTTCCGCGATTTGCTGGCAATCGCACGTGGAAATCGCCCTGACTTCTTCAACCTCCAGTACGTCAAGCCCGAGCCGTTCGTTCCTCGTTACCTAAGGCGCGAGTTGCCGGGCCGGATGACGTACAGCGGCATCGAGATCACCCCGCTCGACCTCTCACAGCTGCCGTCGATCCTCGCCGACTTCCGAACCGAAGGCGTCGAGGCGATCGCGATCTGCCTGCTGCACTCTTACGCCAACCCAGATCACGAGATCAAGGTGCTTGAGCACGTCAGGGAACTCGCGCCCGGCCTGGCGGTCGTCGCATCGCATCAGATCACCCGCGAGTGGCGGGAGTACGAGCGCACGAGCACGACCGTCCTATCGGCGTACGTCCAACCGGTCGCGGAGCGCTACCTCGGCCGACTCGTCAGTCGCCTCGACGAGGCCGGCTTCAACGGCCAGGCTTACATCATGCAGTCCAACTGCGGCGTGGACTCGGTTGCTAGGACCCGGGAGGTCCCCATCACGATGGTCGAGTCGGGACCATCCAGCGGGTTCTGGGCCGCCGCCGAGTTGGGCCGCTTGATCAGAGAGCCCAACGTGCTGGCGCTCGACATCGGCGGCACCACCGCTAAGTGCTCGCTCATCGAGGACGGCAATGTCCGCATCATCTCCGACTACTGGATCGAGCGCACGCAACGCTCGGCCGGCTACCCGATCCAGCTGCCCGTAGTCGATCTGGTCGAGATCGGCAACGGCGGCGGCTCGATCGCTTGGGTCGACGCGTTTCGCAAGCTGCACGTCGGACCACAGTCGGCGGGGGCCTCCCCAGGCCCGGCAGCCTACGGGCGCGGAGGGACAGCGGCGACCACGACCGATGCAAACCTGGCACTGGGGCGCATCAACCCGGCCTACTTCTGCGGCGGCGAGGTCGAGGCTGACATGGACGCGGTCTGGCGCACGCTCGGCAGCGTGGCCGAGCGCCTCGGCGTCGACTCAGTCGAGGCCGCCCGTGGGATTCTCCGGATCGCCGACAACAACATGATCAACGCGCTGAAGCTCGTGTCGATCAACCGCGGCTACGACCCTCGGGACTTCACGCTGGTGGCGTTCGGCGGCGGCGGCCCGATGCACGCTTCCGCCCTGGCACGCGAGCTTGGGATTCGCCGCGTAGTCATCCCCTTCGCGGCAGATGTGTTTTCCGCATGGGGGATGCTGATGAGTGACCTGCGCCGTGACTACTTCGTGACGCGGCTGACACCACTGGGGGCCACCGGCGCCGCCGCGATCAACGAGTTGCTGGACGAGGTGACCAAGCGCGCGCTCACGGAGTTCGCCGCAGAAGGCTTGGACACCGGGCTCGTGCGGTTTATCCGCTATGGCCAGCTTCGCTATGAGAACCAGGAGCACAGCGTCGAGGTGCGGATCCCAGACGGGGAGATCCAGGCCGAGACGATCGCGGACTTCGCCGACGCGTTCCGCACCGCCTACGAGCGTGAGTACACGTACCGCCTTGACGCCTCGATCGAGTTTGTCGCTGCGCATGTCGCCGCGGTCGTCGGCGTCGGCAAGCTGAAGCCAGCACCGTTGCCGCGCACGGGACGCCGCGTCGAGGACGCCCAGAAGGGGCTGCGCGAAGTCGACTTCGCGACCAGCGGTGTGCATGAGTCGCCGATCTACGCCGGCGAGCTGCTGGAGCCCGGCATGTCCTTCCGCGGGCCGGCGATCATCGAAACGGCGGGCTCGACGATCGTGATCCACCCGGATGACGAAGCAGCCGTGGATCAGTACAGAAATGTGATCGTCGAGATCGCCGGTCTTGAGACGACGTACGGGCAGGCAGGCACCCTTGTGGGCCGGGAGGTTCGATCATGAGCAACGCGCCAGAGCTCAGCGCCGCGGATCGGATGACCCTCGAGATTATCCAGGAGGCGCTGCAGGCGATCAGCAGCGAGATGTTCGCTGTCTACCGGAAGACCGCGATGAGTGCAGTCATCTACGAGGTTCTCGACATGGGCACCGGCGTCACCGACGCGGACGGGAGCCTCGCCGCATCCGGCGCGGGCATCCCCTCCTTCGTGCCGATGTTGAGCACGGCTGTCGGCCGCATCATCGAGGTCAACGGCGTCGACCACGTTCATCCGGGCGATGTGTTCGTAACCAACGATCCGTTCTACGGCGGCGTCACCCATCTCAATGACATGGTGCTCGCGCTGCCGGTGTTCGCAAGCGAGCGGCTGATTGCCTGGACTGCGTCGATCGCACACTTCAGCGACATCGGGGGCATGGTTCCCGGCTCGATCTCCACTGACGCGACCGAGCTCTTCCAGGAAGGGCTGCGGCTGCCCGCGATCAAGCTGATCGATCGCGGCCGACCGGATGCTTCGCTGATCAACGTCATGCGCGTCAACAGTCGGCTTCCCAACTTCGTCGAAGGCGACCTCTGGGCCGGCATCGCCGCCGTCCGCCTCGGCGAGCATCGGCTGCAGGAGCTGGCGGGCAAATACGGGCTCGAGCTGTTCCTCCGGGCGCTCGCCGCTTACATGGACTTCGGTGAGCAAGCCGCCCTGCAGGCGCTGCGGGAGCTGCCGAGGGGAAGCTTCAGCCTGGCCGAAACCCAGGACGACGGCCTGGTCTACAAGGCGACGGTCGAGATCACCGGCGAGCGCTTCGTCGTCGATTTCCGTGACAACCCACCGCAGCGCTCGGGACCGGACAACGTCTCCCGGGACGGAGCGGTGGTCGCCGCCCAGATCGCCTTCATGAACGTGACCGGCCTCGACATCGCGAACGCAGGATCGTTCAGGCCGCTGCAGGTCCTCACGACGCCCGGCACGGTCTGCGACGCCAATGAGCCGGCGGCGATGGCGATCTATTACGAGGTGATGATCCGCTTTTACGACGTTCTGCTGCGCTGCCTGGCACCCCACACCGGCACCCGGTTGCCCGCCGGGGGCTTCCAGTCGATCTGCGGCACCTTCATCGGCGGCCCGCATGCGGATACGGGCCGGCATTTCACGCTGGTCGAGCCGGAGGTGGGCGGCTGGGGCGGCTCCGCTGGCAGGGACGGCAACAGCGCGATGTTCAGCGGCTTTCACGGCGAGACCTTCAACTGCCCCGCTGAAGTCGCGGAGGCGCGCTACGGCCTCCTGGTGGATCGGCTAGAGCTCAACCTCGAGCCCGGCGGCGAGGGCGAGCATCGCGGCGGCCGCGGAGTGCTGCTCGACTACCGCATTCGCACTGACGGCTGCTTCGTGACTGCCTCATATACGCGCAACAAGGAACTCCCGTGGCCGCTAGCCGGTGGCCAAGAAGGCTCGCCCAACTACGTGGAGGTCGTAAGGCGCGACGGCAGCACGGAGCGCTACTCGGTCGTCACCGCGCTGACCGTAGGCGCCGGCGATGTGATCCGCATCCGCACCGGTAGCGGCGCGGGCTACGGTGAACCACGCGAACGCGATCCGAACCTGGTTCGCGCCGATCTTCGCGATGGGCTGCTGACCGAGCAGCACGCCCGCGAGGTCTACGGGCTGCCGTGAACTGGCCGGCGCCGGTCGAAGCGAGTGTGTAGATGCGGACCGGTCGCGGACGCACCCGCCGGCCGCAGCGCGTCACACGGATCCCCGCGCCGCGTCATACGTGGCCAGGCGACGGAGGCGACGAGAAGACGGCGATGCGCTCACCCGCGCGGACCGGAACCTCAACCCGGTTCTGCATCGGCGGGATCGGGCAGCTGTAGAAGTCGCTGAAGCCGCATGGCGGCACGATGGCGTAGTTGAAGTCGACCGTCACGCTCCCGTCGACGCTCGACGGCGGGTTCAGGCCCAGGAACCGGCCGGGCCGATAGGACTCCGTGGCGGTCGTGCCGTCGGCGAAGACGAGCACGAGCCGACCTCCGTCCGAGAACAGGGTGAACTCACGCTCGCGGCCGGCGATCACGACGTGCAGCGCACCGGGCACTGTCTTCGTGTGGCCGGAGTCTGAGACGCGCGTGAACTCCCAAGGAACCTGTTCGCTCTCGGTGTAGGAGACGAGCGTCCCGGGCAGCCGCCAGGCAGGGTCGTACGGATAGGTGTCGACGGTCCGGAAATCAACCAGCTTTCTGGAGTTCACGTCGTATATGCGCAACTCGTAGTCACTGCCGTCGAGGCTGAACACGTCCGCGCTGCGACCCTCGAACCGCAGCAACGGCAAGCCGTCGGCGCTAAGGCGCGCGACGAAGGTCTCCTCGGTGACCGGTATGGGCGCGACACCGGGCGCGACCTGTAGCGCAAGGCCGGTGCCGGTCGGTCGCACCAGCGCCCCCGCCCGACCGGGCGCGAGCCGGATTGTGCCCGGGAAGCCCTCGATCTCATCCGGCTCCGGCCCGACCGGCTGATAGGCGACCAGCGCCAGGTTGCCGACCGGCGATGTGACCTGCGCGTACCGCTGCCGCTGCCAGGCGCGATGTTCAGCGACCGCGCGCAGCTCTCCGCTGTCGCTGCTCATGCCGTCACCTTCCCGTCGAATCGCACTGCCGGGGTTTCGTAGCCGAAGTACGACGGCCCCGCGATGTGCAGTCCGGCCGGCGAATGCCAACGGTTGTCGGAGGGAGCCGTGACGATCCGCACACGCCGCCCGTAGCGCAGCCCCTCGGTGGTGACCGGCTCACCGGTCTCGGTGTCGAGCACGATGATCAGATCCGGAGCGGTGGTCTCCACGGTGCCGTCGCGAGTCACGAGCAGGTGTTCGTTCTGGAAGTGGAGCACCGCCTCGTGGCTCTGGTCATCCGCGATGCCGGTGATCACCGCCTGTCCGCGGGCAAATCCCTTCTGGGTGCGCCGGTCGATGTCGGTCACCTTGCCCTGGAAGATGACTCGGCCGCCGAGGAACTCTGCCACAGCCGCCACCGGGTCGGCGTGTGCGCCGCGGGCTCGTTCGATCGCCTGCCCGAGGAGCACGCACTGCGACAGCGTACCCGGCACGAACGATCGCCTGGCATCGGTGCCGCTGAGTGCGTACTGCGCGGTGACCGCCGAGCAACCCATCTCGACGACGGCGGGCCTAGAGAGGCGCTCCGCCCAGAAGTTGTCCACACTGTCGACGACGATCTGGTTGCCCTTCTCGTCGGCTACTGCCATCGGCGCCGCCTGCTGACCGTAGAGGGTCGGCAGCACCATCTGGATCTCAGGGAACGCGCGCCCCATCCCGTCGCCGTCCACGACCGGCAGCCCGAGCTCGGCAGCTGCGACGATCGGCGAGGTCGAGTTCACACCCCCGATCTCGATGCAGCCGATGTGGGTTGCCGTGATGCCACGATAGGCGGCAAGCGCGCGCACTGCGTCGGCGAATTGGGAGGCCGAAGGGAGCTTCTCGACCAGCACCGTAGGCGCCCCCATGATCGCAACCGCGACGACCACCGCATCGTCGGGCAGATCCTCGAGCGCCGTCACGGGGACCGGTCCGTGGCTGCTGACCGCGGCCTCCGCCAGTAGCCTGCCGATGTAGGGGTCACCGCCGCCGCCGGAGCCGAGCACCGCCGCGCCGCGGGCGAGTGCGGTGCAGTCGGCGCCGATCTCCGTGATGCGGTCTGGATCACTCATCATCAGCCTCCGTTCGCAGGCTCGCCGCCGTCAAGGTCAGGTCTCCGACCGCTTTCGCTCGCACCCGGGTCGCATTGCCCGGAAGGTAGGGGATCGGCAGCTCCTCGAAGTCGACGATCTCCACGCTAGATGGATTGGCACCGGCGGCAACAGCCTTATCGGTCGCCTCCTGCCGAGCGTCGTCGATCGCGCTCTGGCGGCTCCGGCTCGCCAGGTCGTAGAGCTTGTCGACCTCGCCCGACACCTGGGCGATCGCGGCGCCGATGGCGTTCGCGACGGCATAGTGGTCGGGCCGTGTGATCGCCCCGAGCCCCGGCAGCTCATCCGGCAGCAGGATCGAACCACCACCCACCGCGACGACCGGCAGTGCCGCCGCGGAGGTCCGCATCCGCTCCACCGTGTCGCTCACCCGCTGCGCGATGCGCTCGAGCGCGCGCGTTGCGGCAGGTCGTGGCACACCGGTAAGCAGCGATGCATCCCCGATCTGCACTCGTCCGGCGGCAACCGCAAGGTCTGTTGCCGTTAGCGTGTGCCCGCCGAACACCAGTGCCTCGCTGGTCAGCCGGTAGCCGACCGAGTCCGGACCGACCGCGTCTCCGTCAGCGTGCAACACCGAGCCACCGCCGAGGCCGATCGACAGCACGTCGGGCATCCGGAAGTTCGTACGCACCCCGGCGACCTCCACTTCGCCGACCGCCTCACGTGGAAAGCCGTAGTCGAGGACACCGACGTCGGTGGTAGTGCCGCCGACGTCGACCACGGCACAGGTCTCGAAGCCCGATAGCACCGCAGCCCCGCGCATCGAGTTGGTCGGGCCGGAGGCGAACGTCGACACCGGATAGCGCAGCGCATAATCTATGCTCATCAGCGTCCCGTCGTTCTGCGACAGATAGAGGGGGGCGCCGATGCCGGCACTCGTGAGTGCCGCCGTCAGCCCGTCGCCGATCTTCGCCGCAAGCTCCCGCAGCGCAGCGTTGATGATCGTCGCATTCTCCCGCTCCAGCAGCCCGATCCGTCCGATCTCCGAGGACAGCGAGATCGCGACATCGCCGCCGAGCTCCGCCGTGAGGATCTCCTGGGCGCGGTGTTCGAGCTCGTCGTTGATCGGCGAGAACACGGAGCTGATCGCGACCGAACGAATCCCGTGCGCGGCGATGTCAGCCGCGTGACGTTTCAGCTCATCGGCGTCAATCGGGGAGATCTCGCGGCCGTCGAACTCGTGGCCGCCGTGTGCGAGGTAGGCCCTGCCACGTACAGCCTGCACCAGCCGATCCGGCCACGCGGTGAACGGCGGCAGCGAAGCCGTCGCCGGCAGCCCCAGACGCACTGCCGCCGTCGGCGCCAGGTCCTGTCTGGCAACCAGCGCGTTGATGAACTGCGTAGTGCCGATCATCACCGCGCCGACGCTGTCGCCGATGAAGCGATGGTGCTCATTCACCGCTGACAGAGCAGCTTCGATACCCGAGTTGACATCCGTGCTCGTAGGCCGCTTCGCGCTTGCGAGCACGGCACCGCCGTCCAGCAGCACGGCGTCGGTGTTGGTCCCGCCAACGTCGATTCCGATTCGCGTCCCACCGGCGCTTGCGTTACTTGTCATCGATGGATCCTCCGCATCTCTCAGTTGGTCCCGCTCAGCCTGCGGTCAGCTCGCCGGGGAAGTGGCAGGCGACGCGATGGTCGGGGGCCAAGTCGGCTAGCTCCGGTCGCTCACGGGCGCAGAGCTCGCGGTCGCGACCGATCGGGCAGCGTGCGCGGAAGATGCAGCCGCTGCTGCGGGCCTGCTGCACGTCGACCTCGCCGCTCAGAATAATCCGGTTGCGGTGATGCTCGATCTCCGGATCGGGGATCGGCGCGGCCGATAGCAAGCTCACCGTGTACGGATGCAGCGGCGCCGAGAACAGCGCCGCGCTGTCGCCGATCTCCATCACGCGTCCGAGGTAGAGCACCGCGATCTGGTCACAGACGTGCTCAGCCACCGCGAGGTCGTGGACGATCAGCAGGTAGGTGAGTCCAAGCTTCGCCTGTAGATCGACAAGCAGGTTCAGGATCTGCGCCTGCAGCGAGACGTCCACGGCCGAGACCGGCTCATCCAGGATCAGCAGCTCGGGCTCCAGGACAAGTGCCCGCGCGAGCCCGACCCGCTGGCGCTGCCCCCCCGACAGCGCGTGCGGGCGCCGCCCGGCCTGCTCGGCCGAGATCCCGACCGTCTCGAGAGCGTCCAACGCCCGCCGACTCCACTCGCCGCGGCTCCCGATATGGTGGACGCGCAATCCCTCCTCCACGATCGCCAGCACGCTCATGCGCGAGTCCAGCGAGCCGGTGGGATCCTGGAACACCATCTGCAGACGCCGACGCAACTCCCGCAGCCGGGGCTGTGACACCCCGGCGAGGTCCTCTCCGTCGAACACGATCCGGCCGGCGGTCGGCGTTGTGAGCCGGGTGATGCAACGGGCGACCGTCGACTTGCCGCAGCCCGACTCACCGACCAGCCCGAAGGTCTGGCCACGCGTAACCGAGAAACTGACACCGTCGACGGCGACAACCGGTGGCTGCGAGCGCGCGAACATCCCGCCGCCTGCCTCGAACTCCTTACGCAGTCCATCGATCTGCAGCAGCTCGGACTCAGCCATCAGTTTCGGCCTTTGATTGGCGATCGATCCGTTCCGCCGCCGGATGGCAGGCGACGCTCCTACTCGCACCTGCGAACTCGACGACGGCGGGGTCGGTGGCCCGACAGTCGGCGCGGTTGCCGGCAGCAGCGCATCGCTGCCAGAAGGCGCAGCCGACCGGCAGATGCGCCAGATCCGGGGGCTGTCCCGGGATCGTCGAGAGCTCGCCCCGCTGCGCCCGGTCCGGACGCGGCACGGCATCCAGCAGCGCCCGCGTGTACGGGTGCTCCGGTGACGCGAACAGCTGATCGACCGGCGCGTGCTCGACAATCCGGCCGGCGTACATCACGTTCGCGCTCGTGCAGAAACCCGCGACCAAGCCAAGGTTGTGGGTGATCAGCACGACGGCACTGCCCCGCTCCTCGACCAGCCGGTCGAGGAGCGCGAAGATCTGCGCCTGGGTGGTCACGTCGAGTGCCGTCGTCGGCTCGTCGGCAATCACGACCGCCGGGTTGTTCGCGAGCGCGATCGCGATCATCACGCGCTGGCGCATGCCGCCCGAATACTGGTGCGGGTAGTCGTCGAGCCGGCGCTCGGCCATCGGCACCTCGACGTCCCGCAGCAACGACAGCGCCCGGCCCCGCGCGGCGCGCCGGCTCAGCCCCGACTCGTGCACGCGGATCGCGTCGGTGATCTGCCGGCCGATCGACCGCACCGGATCAAGCGCCGATAGGGGATCCTGGTAGATCAGCGAGATCTCACGGCCCCGCACGTCATTCCACTGCGACCGCGAGAGCGTGCGCAGCTCGCGGCCGTTGAGCACGACGCTGCCGGCGACGACGACGCCCGGGCTGGGCACGAGGTCGATCAGCGAGAGGGCAAGCGCGGACTTGCCGCAGCCCGACTCGCCGACGATCGCCAGCTTCTCGTTGCGATGGACGGTCAGCGAGACGTCGCGGACCGCGCGCACCGCTCCCCCGGCAATCCGGTATTCGGTGGACAGGTTGCTCACCGAGAGGACGAGGTCTTCACTCATGACCGCACCTGCCGTTGACGGACACGAGGATCGATCGCCGCAACCACGACATCCGCCAGTAGGTTGACCAGCACGTAGAAGGCAGCCGTCAGCAGGATGAACGCCTGCACCACCGAGTAGTCCTGCTCCTGAACGCCCTGGGTGATGAGGGCGCCGACGCCCGGCCAGCGGAAGACCGTTTCGACCAGCACGCTGCCGGCTAGTAGCTGGCCGAGGATCAGGCCCGAAGCGGTGACGGTCGGCAGGATCGCGTTCGGCAGCGCGTGGCGAATGAATGCGCGTGGCCGCGAGACACCGGTGCTCTCCGCCACCATGATGTATGGCTCACCCTCCACGTCGCGCAAGTTCGCCCGCAGCAGGCGGGCGAGGAACGCGAGTGATCCAAAGCCGAGCGTGAACGCCGGCAGGATCAGATGCCACAGCGCGTTCACGAAGGTTCCGAACTGTCCGGAGATGAGCGCGTCGATTGTGTACAGGCCGGTAACAGTGGGTGGAGCAGCAACGTTCGGACTGATCCTCCCCTGGGGCCCGGGAAACAGGCCGGTATGCGCCGAGAGCAACAACAGCAGCATCAGCCCGAGCCAGAACTGAGGCAGGCCCTGACCGAGGACCATGATCCCTTCGGTCGCCGCATCGACCGGGCGGGAATGCCGGTAGCCGCTCACCAGCGCGAGGACGAACGCTCCGACGACCGCGAACAGAAATGCGTAGAGGCCCAACTCGATCGTCGCCGGCAACCGCTGCCCGAGCAGCGTGCGGACCGACTCACCGGCGCTGTAGGAGTACCCCCAGTTGCCACGCACGAACGACCACAGGTACTTAACGTACTGCTCGTAGATTGGCTGGTGCAGACCAAGCCGGCTGACCAGTGAGTTGATCGCTGACTTCGTGGCGAACTGGCCGAGGATCAGCCGCGCGGGGTTGCCAGGGGTAACTCGCAGAAACACGAAGGCCAGAATCGAGGCACCCAGGATCGCGGCCACCGAGCTGATGATCCGTCGCCCGATGAAGCGCACCATCACTGCCTCACCTGCCGGCGCGGATCGAAGTACACACGCAACCGGTCAGCCAACAGGTTCGCCGCGGCCACGCAGATCAGCACGCCGATCCCGGGGAACACGGTCAGCCACCATTGGCCAGTGAGCGTGTACTGAAGCCCCTCGGTGATCATCGCGCCCCACTCGGGAGTAGGGATCCTGGCTCCGAGACCGACGAACCCGAGCCCTGCCAGGGTCAAGATCGCGTAGCCGAACACGCTGGCCGACTGCACGAGCATCGTTGACATCGAGTGCGGCAGGATGTGACGCCAGATGATCTCGGACTCGCGCACGCCGAGGGCGCGGGCAGCGTCAACGTGCGGCAGCCCTCTGATCCGCTTGACCTCGGTCCGCAGCAATCTCCCGTAGTACGGGATCGTGCCGAGCGTGATGCCAATCACCCCACTGACCAGTCCCGGGCCAAGACCGATCGAGACGGCCATGGCCAGGATCAGCGCCGGGAAGGCGAGCACCGAGTCCGTCGCGCGCATCAGCACGCCGTCCAGCAGCCCGTCCGACATCCCGGAAGCCACCCCGAGCACGCCACCAAAGACCCCGCCGATCACGACAACCGCCAACCCCGACAGCAACGAGATACGCGCGCCCTCATCGAACCTCGCGAGGACGTCGCGGCCGTCCTCGTCGGTACCCATCGGATGCGCCAGCGACGGATGTTGCAGGAATCCGCCGCTGATCGACAGCGGGTTCTTGCGCCACACCACCGGACCGAGCACCGCAGCGAATACCAGGATCGCTAGCAACAGCAGCGCCAGCGCCAGCGCCGGGTCGTGCCGGATACGAAGCAGGGCCGAGCGCACCCGGCGTGCGGCTGCGTGATCTGATTCACCGTCGGTAAGGCCGTGACAGTCGATGTCGATCGTCACGGCCTCACTTGTCCGGTCGTTCGCCATGGTCGACAGCAGCCGCTGTCACTCACCCCCAGAGGCTGAACAGCAGCTCGTTCTGGGCAAACACGTAGTGCTTGATACTTGACTTCAGCACCACGTTGTAGTTCTCCTCATACACCGGTACACGAGGAGAGTCGGACACCCAGATCTGCGCGATCTTGTTCCAGTACGGCTGCTGCGCGACTGGGCTCGAGAGCGTCGAGGCCTTTGTCAGCAGTGCCTCCGCCTTGCTGTTGCAGTAGTTGCTGGTGTTATAGAGGGAGTCGCACTTCAGGTCGTAATCCAGCAGCCACTCGGGGTTCGGGATCCCAGGCCCGTCCTCCCGCACCAGCGCGTAGGTCTTCTTCGGCGCGCCGACGGCGTTCTGATATGCGGCGGACGTCAACTGGCTGATCGTCACGTCGACGCCGAGCTGCTTCCACGCGGCCTGGACGATGGTGGCGATATGCGCGCCATCCGTGTCGCCCTCGCGGACGTACAGCTTCAGGTCGATCGGCGCGCTGACGTGGGCGCTCGCGAGCAGTTGCTTGGCCTTGGTCAGATCGGTGCTGCGCGGAGCCCCGTACTTCGCGTCGTACGCCTCGAAGGACGGCGGGAACACTCCGTAGTAGAGAGCGCCGTAGCCCTCGGCGACGCTGCTGAGAATCTCCTTGTAGGGCACCGCATAGCTCAATGCCTCACGCAGCTTGACGTTGTTGAACGGCGCCAGCTTATTCGGCAACGTGACTTCCTCCCACTGCGGCGCCGGGGTCGAGACGATCCGCACGGCCGAGTCCGACTTCAGGCTGGCAACCGAGGAGGCCGAGAGGCCCAGCGTGACGTCAGCCTGGCCGTTGCGCGCCTGTAGCAGCAGGGTTGGATCGCTGGTGATGAAGTTCACCATCACCTTCTTCACCAAAGGCTGCTTGCCGACGTAGGCCGGGTTCGCCGTGAGGACCGCCTGGGTGCCCGACTGGTAGGAAGTCAGCACGTACGCACCAGAGCCGGCGGAGTGGCTTGCAAGCCATTGGTTCGGCGTCCCGGCGACGACACCACCGTGCGCGTCGACCAGCGAGGGCTCGACGATGCCGAGGTCGGGCGAGGTCAGCGCCTGCAGGAAGTTCGCCTCAGGATGAAGGAGCGTGAAAACAACCGTCGTCGAGCTCGGCGTCGCGATCGACTTGATCAGGCTCGTCGGCTCGCCGCCGTTCGCGAACTCCGCGCCGGCACCACCGAGCTTGAGCGCCCGCTCGATCGTGAACTTGACCGCCGCAGCATCCAGCGGCTTGCCGTCCGGGAACTTGGCGCTAGGCACCAGGTTGAACTTGTAGACGGTACCGCCGTCCGCGATCGACCAGCTCTTCGCGACCTCGCCGATGACCTTATTGGTGTCGACCTGCTGGGTGCCGTCGACGCTCGGCTTCAGACTGTGTGTGACCAGGGTCGAGTAGATGTTGGCCACCAGGCCGATGTCCTGGAGCGACGAGATCTCGCCGGGATCGAGCGTCGCCGGCGGCGTCGAGTCATCGACCACCAGCGTGCCCGACGTCGACGAACTGGACGGCGCTGTCGCGGCGCTGCTCGAGCTGGACGATCCACAACCAGATATGCCGATCGCCGTTGCAGCCGTTAGCGGGATGAGGGCAAACGCGAGCACGCGCCTAAACGAAGGATGGGGCATATCTGTCTCTCTGCTTTCTTGGATCACCGACTGCGCCGCCTGAATTTGCGGCGACGCCCGCGTCGAGCGGACTTAGCCGCTCACATACTACAGAAAGGTGATCCGATTTAATCATTTCAATCGGATTAGCCAGCGCCCTCGATGCCGGGGCGTGCGGCAGTCACCCCGTCAGCGGCGGCGGCGGTGCGGCGGAGGCTCCGCAGCGATGCTGGTGCCATACCGGGGCCGCATGCACGCCAGCCAACCGAGCAGGAGAGCGCTCTTTGCCGCTCAAAGACCCGGGCGGCCGTGGGCCATAACAAACTCCTTTGGACGGCTTCAAACCGCCTCACGCCGGCAGTCCGGGCGTAGGCTTTCAGGTGGTGGGCAACCGTTCACCGAGGGATTGAAAGGATCCACATGGAATACCGTCAGCTCGGCACCAGCGGCCTGATGGTCTCGGCTCTGACCTTCGGCACGATGTCCTTCGGCGGCGGCGGGAACTTCGCGGCCGTCGGAAACACCCAGGTCGAAGGTGGGCGCCGCCAGATCGACATGGCCATCGACGCCGGGATCAACCTGATCGACACCGCCGACATCTACTCCACCGGCCGCGCCGAGGAGATCGTCGGCGAGATCCTCTCAGGACGCCGCGACGACGTCCTGATCGCGACCAAGGTCCGTATGGCGATGGGCGATGACCCGAATCTCGAGGGGCTCTCCCGTCACCACATCATCGAGGGCTGCGAGGCCAGCCTCCGTCGCCTGCGCACCGACCACATCGACCTCTACCAGCTTCATGAGTGGGACGGCTCGACCCCGCTCGAGGAGACGCTGGGCGCACTTGAGTACCTGGTTGACAGCGGCAAGGTCCGCTACGTCGGCGTCAGCAACTACACCGGCTGGCAGCTGATGAAGGCACTCGGCATCTCCGAGCGCGATCAGCTGCCGCGCTTCGTCTCGCAGCAGATCTACTACTCGCTGCAGGAGCGCACGGCCGAGTACGAGTTGCTGCCCGCGGCCGCCGATCAGGGTCTCGGCACCCTGGTCTGGAGTCCGCTCGCCGGCGGCCTGCTGTCCGGCAAGTACCGCCGCGGCGTCCAGCCCGCGGCTGGCTCGCGGCAGCTGACCGACTGGAACGAGCCGCCGGTCTACAACCAGGAGCTGCTCTACGACACGGTCGAAGCACTGATCGAGATCGGCAAGACGCACGACGTCTCGGCCGCCGTCGTCGCGCTGGCCTGGGTTCTGACCCGGCCGACGATCGCGTCGGTGATCGTGGGCGCCCGCACCGACGAGCAGCTCGCCGATAACCTGACGGCCATCGACCTCAAGCTCGATCCCGCCGAGATCAAGCGTCTCGAGGAGATCACCCGGCCGCTGCTGGTGTACCCGCACTGGCATCAGAACAAGACCTCGGCCTCGCGCTTCAGCGCCGCCGACCTGGTCTTGCACCAGCAGTACCTGGACGCCTGAGCGACCTGCCCCGGTGCGCGGCCCCGCGGGGCCGCGCACCGGGGCGCGGCAGACGTGAGCGGGCTGGGCAGCCCGGCGGGACCGCCCAGCCGGTCACCGCAGCGAGAACGGCGGGTAGCGATCGGTGGTCAGCAGAACCGCATAGGCGGTCACCCGCAGCGTCCAGCGCTGGACGCTGACCACGTAGTCGAACAACGCGCGCGGGTACCGGCCCGTAAAGAGGATCGCGAACCAGGCGACGATCACGCACACGACCGCGCCGATCTGCAGGAAGAACAACACGATGTAGTGCGGGATCGCAAGCAGCCACTTGACCAGCACCATGCCGCGTTGCAGATCGACCGGCACGTCCGGATAGGCGATCTCCAGATGCACCGACTGCTGCTCGTCGGTCGATGGGTAGCGATCGCTGAGCAACGCCGCATAGACGTCGAAGCGGGCGATGAAGCGGGTCAGCTCGAGGTTCCAGTCGAACCACCAGCGCGGGTACTTGTCACGGAAGAGGATCATCAGCAGCGGCCCGCCGAACAGCACGCCGCCGCCGGTTGCGATCAAATGCCAGGTGGAGCCTCGACTGAAGCCGAGATCCTGCCCCGAGACGGTGGTCAGCACGATCCCGATCGGGATCATCATGAACAGGCGCAACAGCGTGGTCCAGCGGCTCAACGGGCGCTCGGGATAGTCGACGTCGAAGCTGAGTGGATAAGCACTTCCGGTCTGCGGGTCCATCGGAACGACCGCCTTTCGTGCTCGCGATTCCGTCCCCGGACGGAATCATCACCGCGAGCCTACCCGGTGGCCCGGACCACGTCCAGCCGCGTAGCTGACCGGGGATCAGCCTCGCCTAACATCAGCGGCTGACCGCAGCAGTAAGGCGCAGGCATCCTGGCAACCACCTCACCCGATTCGATCTCGCGCACCACACGCCGCGCAGCGGCGCTGCTGATCGTTGCCCTCGTGTTGCTGGCCGCGGTAGTCGCGATCCATCACTGGCTCACGCACGTCGGTCCGCTGCCGGGCGACCGTTGGGCGGCCGATCATTTCGAGCCCTGGCAGGTCGCCTCCCAGCCTCGCTCGTTGCGCAGCTTCGACTCCCTGTTCAACTGGCTCGGCTCGCCGTTACCGGCGATCGCGCTGGCGATGCTGACGATCGCCGGCCTGCTTCGCGGTGGTGACAGAGACGAGATTGCCGGCCTGGTGATCGCCGCCTGCGCGATCGCCGCGAACTCGGTGTTGAAGTCCGCCTGGGGCCCGACGCCGCTGTGGCTCGAGAGCGGTCGCGGCGGCGTGAACTTCCCCTCCGGCCATACGGCCTTCGCGGCGGCGATGATCGGCTACCTGGCGCTGCTCGCCTACCGGCACCACCACCCCTGCTGGGGCACGGTGGTGGTGCTCATTGCCCTGTGCATGGGCCCGACGCGCGTCGTCAGTGGTTCGCATCTGCCCAGCGACGTCGTCGCCGGCTACCTGCAGGGCGGCGCCTGGCTGCTGGCCGCCGCTGCCTGGCTGGAGGTGAGCCGCGTCACGCGCGCGACGACGCGCCGCCCATCCATGACCGTGTGAGCGTGCCGTTGGCTGTCTGCACCCTGGGGTGGAGGCGCCAACGCGGATCCACCCGAAGATCAACCCTCGAGCCGATGCGTAACGGCGCCGACCGGGTAAGCATCGTTGCTATTGGTGCGCTCGCCAGTTCACCGGCTCGGCGTCGCGACAAGCAAGCGAAAGAGGAAATGGATGAGGCCAGGTAAGAGGCTGACGCTGACGGCGATGGTCTTCGCGGTGGCGATGACCTTCATCGACCAGACGATCGTTGCGATCGCGATCCCCGACATCCAGCGGAACCTGTCGCTGTCGGAGACCGGCTCCCAGTGGGTGGTCAACGGTTACCTGCTGTCGTTGTCGGCGCTGTTCGCGTTCGGCGGCAAGCTCGCGGACGTGGTCGGGCGCCGCAAGCTCGTGGTGGTGGGCGTGATCGGGTTCGCGGTGACGTCGGCTCTCTGCGGCTTCTCGCCGAGCGGTGCGGCCGGCGAAGTGTGGATCATCGGCTTCAGGGTGATCCAGGGCGCGACCGCGGCGCTGCTGTTCCCGGCTGCGGTCGGGATCGTCGTTGCGTCCTTCCCAGTCGGCGAACGGGGTAAGGCGATGGCTCTGTTCTTCGGCATCTCCGGTGGGCTGACGGCGATCGGACCGATCGCCGGCGGCTACCTGACCCAGTGGACATGGCGCTCGATCTTCTGGATCAACGTCCCGGTCGCGCTGATCGCGCTCTTCCTGATCTGGCGGGCGCGCATCGACGACGAGCGCCACCCCGGCAGCCTCGACTACCGGGGCACGATGCTCGTGACCGCGGCGATGGGTCTAATCGTCCTCGGCCTCCAACAATCGGGAATCTGGGGCTGGGGCTCGGCCGCCACGTGGGCGTGCGTGGTCGCTGGTCTGGCGCTGATGCTTGCCTTCCTGCGGTGGGAGCTGTCCTGCGAGGCGCCGCTGCTGAACCTGCGCATCTTCCGCGATCGTGCCTTCGCGCTCGACAACGTCATCCTGGCAGCGCTGTCGGTGGTGTTCGTGCCGTTCTTCTTCTTCGCCAGCATCTATTCGCAGGCATCGCTCGGGCGAAGCTCGTCGGATACGGGCATCTACATGCTGTACTTCTTCATCGGCTTCGTCGTGCTCGCTCAGATCGGTGGGCGGATGCTCGACCGTGGTGGCGCCCGGCGGCCGGTGATCCTCGGCAGCGCGCTCGGTGCGGTTGGCTTCTACCTGCTTGCCGGCAAGCTGACCGACCTCTCGCTCGGCAGCCAGACCGTGTACATCATGCTCGCCGGCGGCGGGCTCGGGTTGATCCTCGGACCGGCCAGCACCGACGCTGTCAACCGGGCGCGCGCCGCCAGCTACAGCGAGGTCACCGGCATCTCGCAGACATCGCGGAACTTCGGGGCGAGCGTCGGCCTCGCGGCGCTCGGCGCACTGATGATCTCGACCAGCCGCACGAACATCACGGCCCAGCTCACGGGCGCCGGGGTGCCGACGTCCATCGCCCACCGGGTCGCGACTTCGATCAACCTATCCGCCTCGAGCTCGGCCGCCGGGGGTCACACGCCGCAGCGCTACATCCACGCAGTACAGCTCGCGTTCGCCCAATCGACGCAGACCGTCTTCTATGCGATGGCAGCGGTGCTGGCGGCTGCGTTCGTGATCGCCCTGCTACTGCCACGGGGACTCGCGCCGGCGACGGAGACCGAGGCAGCGGAGACCGCGGCCGGGAAGGCACCGGTCGAAGGCTGATGCCGGAGCCTCTGCTGGACGAGATCGGGAACGCGCTCAACGCATGAGGGGCGGCCCCGCTGGGCCGCCCCTCATAGGCACATCGTCAGCTATCGGCGGCGACGCCCTGACGGCGTCGCGCGCGAGCTACTTGAGCTCGACGGTGGCGCCGGCCTCCTCGAGGTCGGCCTTGAGCTTGTCGGCCTCGTCCTTCTCGACGCCTTCCTTGACCGGCTTCGGCGCCTCGTCAACCAGCGCCTTGGCCTCCTTCAGACCGAGGCCGGTAGCCGCACGGACGACCTTAATGACCTGGATCTTCTTGTCGCCAACGGTGGCGAGGATGACGTCGAAGGCGGTCTGCTCTTCGACCTCCGCGCCGCCGTCGGCAGCGCCGGCGCCAGCGGCGGGCGCGGCAGCGGCAACGGCGGTCGCGGAGACGCCGAACGTCTCCTCGAGGGCCTTGATCCGCTCGGACAGATCCAGCACGGAGATCGACTTCAGCTCGTCAATCCATTCTTCGGTGGTCGGCATATTCGTTCCTCCTGATTTCACTCGTCGGATGGCCCGTCAACCGACGCGCCTGTACTTTCGGTTACGGCTGCGGCTCCGCCAACCAGACCCTGCTCGGCGATCTGGCCGAGCTGGATGGCAAGGCCGCCGATCAAGGCATTCAGGCCTCGCACGAGGCCACTCAGCGGCGCCGCGATGGTGCCGACCAACTGGGCAGTCAGCGTCTCGCGACTCGGCAGCTTCGCGATCGACGTCACTTCGTCGATGCTGAGCAGCTTGCCGTTCATGAACCCGCCCTTGAACTGCAGCGGGCCATTCAGCGCGCGGGCCGTGTCGTTGATCGCCTTCGCGGCCACGCTGGCGTCGCCCTTGACCAGCGCCAGCGCGGTCGGACCCGCGAACAGCGACGTCAGCACGCCGGCTCCCGCCTGCTCGGCGGCGCGGATCGACAGCGTGTTCTTCACGACTCGCAGCGTCGTCGAGGACTCCTGCAGCTTCGACCGCAGGTCGGCGACCTGCGCGACTGTGATGCCGCGGTAGTCGACGGCGAACACGGCACCGCTTGCGGCGATGTCCGCGGTGATCTTCTCGATCTCCGCCGCTTTCTGATCTCGGTTCATATTGCTCGCTCTCTTGCGAAGAACGCCCGCGACATGCAGGCGGGCGGCGAAAGCGGGCGGCCGATAGCGGCAACCAGACTTGCGGAGCTCCACCTGCTTCGGACTTCCATCGGCTGCCGCCAGCTAGCTGGACGGCTCTTACCGATCGCCGAAGGTCTCGGGTTTCGTCTCTGTGAATGACGAAGTGTAGGCGATCGCCGTCGGTTTGGCAGCTCCCCGCTGGCCGGAATATGCGGCACCGGCGGCTGTGGTGGGGATAAGACGTGCCGAGTTGAGAATGAAGGCGGTCTCGCTGCCGACGTGGATGAACGCGGCAACCAGGGGGCCGATGATCGTGAACGCGGCCAGGAGCATGCCGATCAGATCGACGATGACGGTCCCACCGAAGTTCGTCATGACGATCCGTCGTGCGCGGTGGGCGATACCCAGCAGGCGTGTGAGGTCGTCGAGGCTCGAGCTGATCAGGATGACGTCGGCGCTCTCGCGCGCGATCGCGGTGCCGCTGCCCATCGCGATGCCGACGTTCGCCTGAGCGAGTGCTGGTGCGTCGTTGACGCCGTCCCCGACCATCGCCAGGCGGTGCCTGGCCGCTCGCTCGGCCGCGAGGACGGTGCGCTTCTGGTCGGGCAGTAGCTCGGCGCGTACCTCATCGATGCCAAGCTCCGTCGCGATCGCCGCGGCCGTCTGCCGCTGGTCGCCGGTCAACATCATGACCCGCAGCCCCAGCCGATGCAGGTCCGCGACACAGCGAGAGGCTGAGGGGCGCACGGTGTCGGCCAGCGCGATGCTGCCGGCATAACCGCCGTCAATGGCCACGTGAACTCGCGTCGCGGTATCGGCAGCCGCCGCGGTGGACGGTGCCGGGGCCACCGGACTGGCGGGTGCCGGGGCCACCGCGGTGGCGCGTGCCGGGGTTACCAGCGCGCCGGTGCCGACCCTGACCTCGTGGCCATCTACCGTTGCTCTCACCCCGGCCCCGGGCTGGTACTCGAAGTCCTCGCAGCGGACGATCGGGATGCTTCCCGCCCCGGCATATTCGACGATCGCCCGCCCCAGCGGATGCTCCGAGTAGGCCTCAGCGCCCGCCGCCGCCGCGATCAGCTCCGCGTCCGTGTAGCCGGCAGCGGGCTCGACGCGGGTGACCGCGGGGCGTCCCGCGGTCAGCGTCCCGGTCTTATCGAAGACGACCGTGTCAACCCACGCCAGCGTCTCGAGGTGCGCGCCGCCCTTCAGGAACGCGCCCGCACGAGCCGCCCGCCCCATCGCCGCAAGCACCGCCAGCGGCGTGCCGGCGGCAACGCCGCAGGCCCCGGCGACCACCACCACCGAGATCGTCGCCGTCAGATCGCGGCTCAGCAGCCAGGTCAAGGCCGCCCCGGCAAGGGCGATGTAGACGATGTAGCTGGAGAGCCGATCCGCCAGCCGCTGCACCGGCGCCGGAGCCGATTGGGCCTCGCGTACCGCCTCGACGATCTGACCGTAGGACGACTCCGTCCCAACCCGCTCCGCCGCGATCTCAAGCGCACCCAGCGCATTGATCGAGCCGGCGTAGACGCTGCTGCCCACCGCCAGCTCGATCGGCATCGACTCGCCTGTAATCCGCGACTGGTCGGCAGTCGAACGGCCCAAGACCACGGTGCCATCGACCGGGATCTTGCCGCCCGGCGCCACCACCACGACCTGACCGCGCTCGACATCGCCCAACGACGCCGACGTCACCACGTCACCGTCACGGACCTGCACCGTGTCCGGCAAAAAGCTCATCAGGTCCGTGAGCGCATCGCGACCACGATCCATCGAGAGGTCCTCCAGGATCTCCGCACTCAGCACGAACACCGCGATCACCAACGCCGTATCCCACTGCCCGATCGCCGCCGCGGCGACGATCGCGATCAGCATCGACAGCTCCATGCTCATCCGCCGGATGCGGATGTCGATGAGTGCCTCCCGCACGATCGGCCACAAGCCGACAATCAGCCCAAGCAGCCCGACCGCGGGGACCTGAGCCGAAGGCCAGCTCACACCGGAGACGGCCACCACCGTGCAGACGACCACGAACAGCATCCGCGCGAAGTCACCCCGATCGACCCGCCGCCAGAGCGATATGTCGACGACGCCGCGAACTTCGCCGACGTTCTCCGGGGCAGACCCGCCGACGGTCATGACGCAGCCGCCAGCTCCGGCCCCGCCCACTTGCAATCAAGCGCCGACTCCGCCATGCAAACGCGATGGTGCAGCGGCTGATCGCCAATTGCATGCTCAGCTTGGAACACGGCTTCCGCGACCAGCCTGCGGGCGTGATCGCCCGTCAGGCTGTAGAGCATCGAGTTCCCGTCACGCCGCGCACCGACGACACGACTCATCCGCAGCTTCGCGAGATGCTGAGAGACCGCCGCCGGCGACTTCCCAACCACCTCGGCAAGGCGGTTCACCGGCAGCTCGCCGGCGCGCAGCGCCAGGATGATCCTGATCCGCGTTGGATCCGACAACAGGCCGAAGATCTCGGCGGCCAGCTCGACATAGGAAGAATCCACGCCAAACGTGCACTTATGCGTATCTGCGCTCATACGCAGATACTAACCCTGTGACAGGTATCGGGGCCGACGGCTGGAAATGGGCCTCGAGCGCGCCGGCCTTCGCCGATTTTCACCTATATGTGTACAAAATCGGCGAAGGCTGACGACTGATGCCGCCTCAGTCAGGCAGTAACCGGCGCGATGATGTCGCGCGTGCGCGTCGGGTCGACGTGGATGCCGGGGCCCATCGTCGAGGCCAGCGTCACCGAGTGGAGGTAACGGCCCTTCGTCGCCGACGGCTTGGCGCGGACCAGCTCCTCGATCACCGCCGCGTAGTTCTCCAGCAGCTTCTGCTGGTCGAAGTCGCGCTTGCCGATCACAAGGTGCACGATCGCGTTGCGGTCGGTGCGGTACTCGACCTTACCGGCCTTGGACTCCTCGACCGCCTTCGCGACGTCCATCGTCACCGTGCCGACCTTCGGGTTCGGCATCTTCCCGGCGGGGCCGAGGATGCGGCCGAGACGACCGACGACCGGCATCAGGTCCGGGGTGGCGATCGCCACGTCGAAGTCGGTGAAGCCCTCCTGAATGCGCTTCGCGAGGTCTTCGGCGCCAACGATGTCGGCACCGGCCTCCTCGGCCTCGCGAGCCTTGTCGCCCTGAGCGAAGACCGCGACCTTAACCGTCTTGCCGAGACCGTTCGGCAGGGCGATCGTGCCACGCAACTGCTCGTCGGCGTGACGGACGTTCAGCCCGGTGCGGATGTGAACCTCGACCGACTCGTTGAACTTCGCGGTCGAGAGCTGCTTGACGAGGCCGATCGCCTCGTCCGGCGCGTACTCGCGCTCACGCTCGTAGCCCTTGCGCGCTTCGAGGTACTTCTTGCCACGCTGCGCCATCAGATGACCTCCACACCCATCGAACGAGCCGTGCCGGCAATGATCTTCGCCGCCGCATCGATGTCATTGGCGTTGAGATCCTTCATCTTCTTCTCGGCGACCGCCCGGAGCTGCTCCTGGGTGATCGAGCCGACCTTATTCCGGTTCGGCTCGCCGGAGCCCTTCTCCAGCGAGATCGCCTGCTTGATCAGCACGGCGGCAGGCGGGCTCTTCAGCTCGAACGTGAACGAGCGGTCTTCGTAGACCGTGATCACGACCGGGATCACGGTGCCGCTGTCGGACTGCGTCTGGGCGTTGAACGCCTTGACGAACTCCATGATGTTGACGCCGTGCTGGCCGAGTGCGGGGCCAACCGGCGGCGCGGGGCTGGCCTGACCGCCAACCGCCTGCAGCTTGATCTGTGTGAGGACCTTCTTCGCCATATCTGACTCTTCCTAGTTCAAACGAAGCTCAGCGTCGCCGTTGCGTCCGCTGAGGGATTTCTCCTAGTGCATGCTGCGTACTGCTGATGCTGCGGCGTGCTTGCTAGAGCTTATCGACCGCGCTAGAGCTTCTTCACCTGGTCGAAGCCCACTTCGACCGGGGTCTCGCGACCGAAGATCGAGACCAGCACCTTCAGCTTCTGGCCGTCGTCGTTCACCTCGGCGATCTCGCCCGAGAAGTCCGACAGCGGACCGGCGATCACCTTCACGGACTCGCCGATCGAGAACTGCGCACGACTGCGCGCCCGCTCGGCGGTCTCTTGGTGCAGGAGTCGATCGACCTCGGCCTTGGTCAGCGGCACCGGCTCGCTGGACGCGCCAACGAACCCGGTAACGCCCGGCGTGCCCTTCACGAGCCCCCACGATTCCTCGTTGAGCTCCATGTTGACGAGCACGTAGCCGGGCATCGTGCGGCGCTCGACCGTGACCTTCTGGTTGTCCTTGAGCTCGGAGACGGACTCCGTCGGCACGACGACCTGGCGGACGAACCGCTGCAGGTTCAGCGAGACGATCCGGTGCTCAAGGTTGTGCTTGACCTTGTTCTCGTGCCCGGAATAAGTGTTTACGACGTACCAACGGAACATGTGTGATTAGCGTCTACTTGATTATCAGATGGACAACTTTGCCGGCCACGAGGTCTGCGACCCCGAGAAAGGCGCCGGCGACGATTACGAAACCTAGTACGACGCCGGTGGCCTGAAATACCTGCTGGCGGTCAGGCCACTGTACTCGCTGCAGCTCGCGCCAGCTCCCTCGCAGGAAGCCGACCATCCGCGCAGGCAGCGACGGGCGCTTCTCGCCCTCCGCGAGCTCGTGGTGTCGCTCGACCTCGGCGCCGCCGCTCAGGCTCTCGAGGTCATCGGCGCTCGCCGCCTCGCCTCGGCCCGGGCGTCCCAGCGCGACCTGCGCGGCCGCGAGGTCGGCATCCGCCGAGGCATGAGCGAGCCCGCCGTGCAGCAGCTCAGGAGCTGAGCCGTCGCCCTCGGGCAGGCCTTGATCCGCTTCGTGCCTTGGTCTGCGATTGCGAGCCACGATGCAGCCTCTGCGTCAGCTCAACGGGTTTCGCGGTGCTCTGTATGGCGCCGACACCACGGGCAGTACTTCATCATCTGCAGCCTGTCCGGATTGTTGCGCTTGCTTTTATTGGTCTGGTAATTGCGGTGCTTGCACTCCTCGCATGCGAGCGTGGCAGCAATCCGCACGTCTCCACGGGCCATAATCTCTTTAGTCCCATTCGGGGTGTGACGGGGGTGAAATCGGCCGGATGCGGGCGTGCTTGCGCACGCCAACCGGCGCTGGGCCGTCAGTGTAGCGGGCGACGAGTGACCGGCGCGGCGCGGCACTTTTGGTCCGCGCAAGGTTTTGCCGCACAATCCGAACAAGCAATGCTGCGGCTGATCGGCATCATGATCTCGATCGGGCTGGCGGATTCCTTCAATCCGTCGACGTTCGTGACCGGGTTCTTCATCGCCACGCGTGAGAACTCTCGCGGTGACCTGTTGCGCTTCGCATTCGGGGTCTTCGCGGTCTACCTGGTCGGTGGGATAGCGATCGCCGCCGGGCCCGGCAGGCTGCTGCTGGCGCTGGTGCCGAGACCAAGCGCGCACCTCGCCGCAGCGCTCGAGATCGTCGCCGGGGCCGTGCTGCTCGTGACCTCCTGGTATCTGATCAGCCGCCGGCACAAGCTGCGGCGCCGGCGCTTGCTGCGCGGTCCGGGCCTCGGGGAGCGCCAGCGGCGACACCGCCGCCGCTGGCGCTCCCCGTTCATGCTCGGCGCGGGGATCATGGCCTTCGAGACGCCGACGGCGCTCCCCTACTTCGCGGCGATCGCAGCGGCGGTCAGCGCCCGGCCGGGACCGGTCAGCATGCTGATCCTGCTGCTGATCTACAACGTCTGCTTCGTCGCGCCGCTGCTGCTGATGGTCGCCGTCCTCACGTTCGCCGGTCGGACGGCTAAGCCGAAGCTGGTGACGATCCGCGCGTTGATCGAGCGCCACTGGCCGCTGCTGCTCGGCGTCGCGGCGTTGATCGGCGGCACCTTCGTGATCACGCTCGGCCTGCACCACGCGATGCAGTAGCAGGCGGGCGCTCAGCGTCGGCGGGCGCTCAGCGTCGGCGGGCGAGCAGCAGCGTGGTCTCGTAAACGAGCTTGAAGCGGCCGCCGTGGGCCTGGATCGCCGCGGCGATCGCGTCGAACAGGCGGCGCTTGGCCTCAACCGGCAGGAGGTTGTGATCCGAGTGCGTCGAGATCAGCTCGAGGTAGGTGTCGGCGTCGTAGCTCACGCTGAAGCGGTAGCGGCGCTGCTCTCGCTCGCTGAACAGCTCGGCCGGAGCCCAGCCACGGCCGCCCTTGAACTCGACGGGTCCGACCGTCTTCGCCTGCCCGGCGACGGGGTAGAAGGAGCCGCGCTCCTCGAAGGCGTCACCCACCTCGGCGTAGGCGGCGTCGAAGTCTGGACGCAGCGCGTTACCGTCCCAGACCGGGCCGTCCCAGAAGGCCGCCAGCACGCCACCCGGCCGCAGCACCCTAGCCGCGATCGCCGCGCCGCGATCCGGGTCGATCCAGTGCCAGGCGGTTGCCGAGATGATCAGGTCGAACGCCCCGGCAGTGAGCTCGGCGGACTCGAACTCCTCCTCGCGCAGGTCGATCTTCAGCCCCTCGGCCTCAGCGCGGCGACGCGCCACGGCTGCCATCTCGGGGTCAGGCTCAAGCGCCGTCAGCGTCACGCCGCGGGCGGCGAACTGCCGCGACGCGATCCCCGTGCCGGCACCGACCTCGAGTACCTTCACACCTTCCCCCGAGCGGGTCACGTCGGGCGCCGGGGCGGCGGTGTCCGCCGCTGATGTCGGGTCAGCGGCCAGCGGGCCGCTGACCCAGGCCAGCACGTCGTCGACCAGGGTCTCGGGGTAGCGCGGACGCGTGCGGTCGTAGGCCTCGGCCACGGAGCCGAAGCTCAGGCGGCGGCGATCGTGGAGGTCACTCATACGCCGGTGACCACCCAGCCACGATGCTCGACGAAGTCGGGGGCCTGCTGCCGCAGGATCGCGAGCATGGCTTCAGCCGCCGGTGCGACACCGGGCGGCGTCGGGGTTGCCGCGATGACGTTACGAGCAGGGCTCGGCTCAAGCGCCCGCACGACGATTCCAGGACGGACGCGCTCGAGCGCGAGCCGTGGGATCAGGGCGACGCCGACACCGGCCGCGACCAGTCCCTGGACGGTTTCGTAGTCGTCCGACTCGAAGCTGACGTGCGGCACGAAGCCGGCGGCGAGACATGAACGCACGACGTGGCGCGCGCACGGACTCGACGCCGAGGTCTGCACCCATTCCTCGTGCCGCAGATCGCCGAGCATCAGCTGCGGCTCATCGGCCAGCGGATGTTCGACCGGCAGCGCCAGGTACATGACGTCCTCGAGCAACGGCGTTACCTCGAGCCCGGTGGTGAGGTCGTCGTCGCCGGGAAACTCGAACAGCAGCGCCAGGTCGAACTCGCCGGCGCGTAGCCGCGGCGCCATATCCTCAGGCTCGCCCTCGGCAAGCGAGAGCTCCACCTCGGGATGCAGGCGCCGGAAGCTGAACACCGCTTGCGGCATCAGCGTCGCACCGGCCGATGGGAACGACGCGACGCGCAGGCGACCGCCGCGGACGCCGAGGACCGCGGCGAGGTCATCCTCGGCCGACTGCACTTGGGTGAGGATCGCCTCGGCGTGTTCGAGCAGCGTGCGGCCCGCGGCGGTCGGCCTGACGCCGCGCCGGTCGCGGACCAGGAGCGTCGCGCCGGTCTCCGCCTCCAGCCGCTGAATCGCCTGTGAAACCGCCGATTGCGTGTAGGCGAGAGCATCGGCCGCTGCCGAGAACGAGCCGTGCTCGACGACCTCCGTCAAGACCTTCAGACGCGCCAGATTAAGCATCACCAAATCTTATCCCGTAGATGACTAGGTCCACTTGTGCTGATAACTACCCCGTGGAATGCTCCATTCACAAGCTTTCACGCTTCAGTCAACAAACTCTTTCCACGGACGGAGACTGAAATGCCATTCAACGCGATCGTCTCTTATGACGGAACAACGAACGACGATGACGCTATCGCGCTTGCCTCAGTTCTGAACGGCGCTGGCGCGAAGCCCATTCTCGCCTATGTACACCATGACGCGGGCCGAGGAGCACACGGCCCGATCGAGGATCAGGACGCACAAGCACGACTTGACCGCGGCACCGATCACTTCGGCGCCACCACGGAGACCCGTATCGCCCACAACGCGTCGACCTCCGAGGGCCTGAAGGAGCTCGCCGCCGCCGAGGACGCGGAACTCATCGTATTCGGATCGGCGTACCGTACGCCGGCCGGCCGCGTGGCGCCGCAGCAGACCACCGAGATCCTACTCGACAACGGGCCGGTCGCACTCGCGATCGCACCCGCCGGGTACCGCGCTCGTCCGATCCGGACGATCGGCCTGCTCGCCAGCCTCGATAACAGCGCGGCGATCGACACTGCCCACTCGCTGGCCAAGGCATTCGGCGCGAACGTGGTCGATGACCTCGTGAACGTCGATCTGCTGGTCGTCGGGTCCCGGCCCGAGACCGAGGTGGGCAAGGTCCTGCTCTCCGCCCGCGCGGAGAACGCGATCATCGACACCACCGCTCCGGTGCTGGTCGTCCGTCGCGGCGCCGCTCTGAGCTTCACCCAGCCGGCCTTCACGGCCTAGCTGTCCGTCTTACAGGCATGTCCACTTGGGGCGCCACGCTGGGCGCCCCAAGTCGTTGGGCACTCCCGCCCTCACTGGGCGCGCACAGTCGCTCTCGGCACGCGGCAGCGCGACGTCACCCGTTAACGTGAGGTGCGCGTGCTGACCGCTCACCTCGACAACCCCGCTGCGCTGCGCCCGGCGCCTTACGGCTGCTGATGACGCCGCGCACGCTCGTCGTCTCCGATCTGCACATCGGTGCGTCCGACGGCCTCTCGGTGATCGAGCGGCCGCTGGCGCTGGAGGCGCTTCTGGGCGCGATCGACGGCTGCGAGCGGCTTGTCCTGCTGGGCGACCTGATCGAGCTCAAGGACTCGGACCCGTGGCGCGCGATGGACGTCGCGCGCCCGATCCTGCAGACGATCGGAGCTCGAGCCGGCTCGGGCCGGCAGATCGTCTACCTGCCCGGTAACCACGACCGGGCGCTGATTGGCCGCTGGATCGCTGACCAAGGTGCCGCGCTGCGCACCGAGACGCTGGTTCCACCCGATGCGGGCCGGACGCTCGCGACGGTGCTGGAGTGGCTCGCGCCTGCGCCCGTCGAGGTCCGCTATCCCGGCGTCTGGCTGTCGGAGCTGATCTGGGCGCACCACGGTCACTACCTCAACTACTACCTGGAGCCGCACCAGGGCTACGGCCTCCTGCGACGCGAGCGCACGGGCCGTCCGCGGCACGGTGACGAGCCCGCCACAGCGGGAACGGGGCCCGACCCACGTCTCACGCCGAGCGACTTCGAAGCCCTGTTCGCGCACCACCACCGGCACTTGCCATCGCGGCCAGAGACGCAACGTGAGCCGGTACCGGACCCGTCGATCGTCATGCAGCGGCCCTGGCACGCACGGCTGCACGAGCGAATCCTCTCCCCGAGGATCTCGCCGGTGGCCGCGCACCTGCTAGGTCGGCAGATGCGTCACCACGCCATCCCAGCGGCCGTCTACGCGGCTCACGACCTCGGCGTGCGGTCGAGCTACCTGCTCTTCGGGCACGTCCACCGGCGCGGCCCAGTTGCCGGCGACTGGCTGCAGGAGTGGCGCATCGAGGACACCGAGGTGCTGAACACGGGCGCCTGGCGCTTCGAGCCGGTCCTTGTGCAGCGCAGCCGCCCGCCCCATCCCTACTGGCCCGGTGGCGCCATCCTCATCGACGAGCACGGGACGCCCCGGACGCTGGGCCTACTGGACGAGCTCACTGCTGAGCAACTGACCGTCCGCCGTCGGCGCTGCCCCTGATCGTGGCGCCGTCGGTTGCGGTCGCCGCCTGGCTCACCGCAGCTGCGACGTCGAGCAGGCCGTAGCCGTAGTCGTTGTTCGGCACTTCGTCGCCGAGCGGCTGGGCGGTGTACTCGAGCTGGTGCAGGATCTGCACGGGCGTCGGATGCTTCCCCAGGACGCGGCTGGCGATCACCATCGCCGCCGCCGCCGAGACCTCGGGACTGGCCATCGAGGTGCCCCACCAGCCGCGCGGGAGGCTGAAGCGAGCGGGGTCCGACGGGTCGTTGAAGGTCATCTGGAAGACGCCCGGCAGGTTCCGGCTGGGGTGGCAGCTCGAGCTGCCGAGGTCGGCGTCGTCGCCACCGCCCGGGGCCACCAGGTCGAGCCCGCCACCGGTGTTCGAGTAGTAGGCAAGGCACTTGTCGCTGGTCGTCGCGCCGACCGAGATCGTCAGCTTGTCGTCGGCCGGGTAGGCGAGCGAGTGCACCGAATCGTTGCCCGAGGCGGCGACGACCGTGACGCGATGCGCGTCCGCATAGCGGATCGCGCTGATGATGCTGGGGATCATCGAGCTGGTCGTCCCCGGCGTGAACTCGATGCTGAGGTTGATCACCTGCGCGTGATGAGCGACTGCGTAACGGATGCCGGCGGCGATCGTGGCGGCGTTGCCGTCGCCGCTCGCGGCCAGCACCCGGACCGGCATCACCGCAGCGCGGTAGGCAAGGCCGGTCAGACCGGTGCGGTTGTTGGTCGCCTCCGCGATCATGCCCGCGACGAAGGTGCCGTGGCCGTTGCGGTCGACCGCGCTCGGGTCGGTGCAGCGGCCGTGCACGAGCTTCCCGAGGATGAGATCGCAGGGGGCCACGAAGCGCGTGCCGGCGAAGTCGGGCGAGCGTCTGTAGCCGTCCCAGTTGCGGTAGGCGACGCCGGTGTCGAGCACGGCGATGGTCACGCCGCGCGCGCCCGGACGGCCGTCAGCCTGCAGCGTGCGCCAGGCGTGCGGCGCATCGATCCCCGCCGGCGCCAGGAAGTTCCACTGCAGCCGCTCCCAGCCACGCGCCGTCCGAGCGTTGCCGACGTCATCCGGGTACCAGCTGCCGGCGGCGTGGGCGATGTAGTTCGGCACGGCGTAGCGCACCCGCGGCAATGCGGCGACCTTCGCTGCCGCGGATTCCACGCTGACACCCGCCGGCAGCTTCAGCACGACCTCGTGCGGCGCGCCCGAGTTGGCGCCGGTGGCAGCGACCGGAATCCCGGTGCGAGCGCGGATCTCGTCGGCGATGCTTGCGCTCGCGACGGTGGCGCCCGCGGTGCTCCCCGCCCTTGCGGTGCTCCCCGCGCCCGCGCGGTAGCCGACGATCAGCTCGTGCGGGACGTACGAGGCGGCGTCGGCGGTCGCGACGGCGCCGGAGCCGGTCGCCGTGCGATTGGCCGCCGACGTGCGCACGAAGACAACGGCGATCGCCACCAAGCCGCTGCAGAGCAAAGCCAGCGCTGCGCTCAGCGCGACCCGCCTCCACTGGGCGCTCATGCGATCAGACGTCAACTCACCACCGGTTGTGTGCTGCACAGTCAATGCGTCCCGCCAGCCCGCACCAATGAGACAGACACCGCGCAACTGCCAAGGTTTCGCAACTGCCACCGTCCCGCCGGCTGACGCATAAAGACGCTACGTCCAAGGATGGCAGGTGCGACTGCGGGGAAATACGCTTTGTAACGGCGAGTTGGGGCTGCGGCGGGTTGCCACGGCGGCGCCCGATCCGCAAGACTTGCGGTGATGGCCGATCGCTTCTTCCCCCGCGACGAGTACTTCATGCGCCTCGCGCTGCGCGAGGCCGAGCGCGCCCTCGACCATGAGGACGTGCCGGTCGGCGCGGTGATCGTTCACGATGGCGAGGTGGTCGCAGCCGCGCACAACGAGCGCGAGCTGCGTGCCGACCCGACGGCACACGCCGAGATGCTGGCGCTGCGGCAGGCGGCGACGCGCCTCGGCAGCTGGCGGGTGCTCGAAACGGTGATGTACATCACGCTCGAGCCGTGTGCGATGTGCGCCGGGGCGATCGTGCTCGCGCGCGTGCCGCGCGTGGTTTACGGCACCTCCGACCCGAAGGCCGGCGCCGCCGGCAGCGTGCTGAACGTCCTGCAGATGGAGGAGCTGAACCACCGGCCGGAGTGCTCCAGCGGTCTGCTGGCCGACGAGGCTGCGGCCCTGCTGCGCGCGTTCTTCGCCTCGCGCCGCTAACGGATTCGAACCGCCCCGCCCGCGCGGGGGTACTCGCGACGCCCACACCGGCTCGCTGCGACACATCCCGACGCCAAGTCGTCTACCTTTTGACTTCGCCTACCTGGAGAGGTGGCAGAGCGGTTGAATGCGCCGGTCTCGAAAACCGGTATGGGCGGTTCCGTCCATCGCGGGTTCGAATCCCGCCCTCTCCGTCGTGTGATGTCTCGGGACATGGGTCTCACCTGTCCCGGGGCATGCGTCTCATGTGTCTCGGGACATTGGTCTCAGTTTTGGGAGCCCGGCCAGCGGCTGGGCTCTTTGTTTTTGTTGCCGAGCGCGTTCTTCCGAGATTCAAGTATCAAATCGTTACTTTTGCCCGGGAAGAACGGGGTCCAGGGTGGCCGGTTCCGCTCGGTCGGCGGCACAGAACAGGCCGGCCGAGGGCTTGACTTTAACCTTGGGGGAGGCCGCACACTCGCCTGGTAACAGCCATGTCGATCTGCAGTGATGTCGATCAGGAATGGGCAAGTGGACCAGATGGGCAGCGGGATTCTCCGGCGCCATAACTTGCCGACGATCGAAGCACGCGCCAGCGCCAAGTCGGAGGAGGCGCTGCGGGAGAGCCGTGGACGCTACTTCCTGGGCCTTCCCGAGCTGGCGGCACGTTTAGGCGACGCTGGCTGACGCCTACCCTCGCCGCTTGCGACGACCGGCGGGCCGCTGGGATCACTAGTGTTGGGATCGTGAGCCCAGCCAGCACAAGCCTGCCGGAGCGGTTCGATCCGCGCGCGGTGAGCAGCTTCCGCTTCACGAGCCGGTCGCTGGACGAGGCCGGGAACGTGGTGCTCGGCTACGCGCTGGACGACGCACTGGAGTTCGAGGAGCGCTTCACGCTACCGCTGCCCGGCGGCGCGACACTCGACTCGCCCGCGGTCGAGGGCCTTTTAGCGCTGCTGCACTTCACCGCCGGCGTCAGCTACTTCAAGGCCGCGATCCCGGAGACGGTCGCCTTCGAAGGCGAGCCGCCGGGCCCGGCAACCGCCCGGCTGCTCGAGGCCCTCTACTCCGAGGGTCTCGGTGAGTTCGCGGCGGTCAACCGGCTGCCACACCTGCCGCGGCCGAGCTTCGGGACAAGCCTCCACGCCGCCCTCGGTGCCGGCCCCGCTGGGCCGGCACCGGACCTGACCGCCACGTCGGACGTCGAGCCGGCATCCGACCCGAGTCGTGTCCTCGTGCCGGTCGGCGGTGGCAAGGACTCCGCGGTTGCGCTCGAGCTGGTCCGTGCCAGCGGTCTGCCGCTGGCACTGTTCTCGGTTGGCGGCGCCGCCGCGATCGCCGGCACGGTCGAGGCCGCCGGGCTGCCATGGCTGCAGGCCACGCGGCAGCTCGACCCGCGGCTGCTCGAGCTCAACCGGCGCGGGGCGCTGAACGGGCACGTGCCGATCACCGCGATCGTCGCCAGCGCGGCGCTGCTGACCGCGGCGCTGAACGGCTGCGACGCGGTGGCGCTCGCCAACGAGCGGTCGGCATCGGCCGGCAACACGACCTGGGACGGCGTCGAGGTCAACCACCAGTTCTCGAAGTCGCTGCGGGCCGAGCGGCTGCTGGCCGCCGCGACCGCAGAGGTGGCCGGCGCCCCCAGCGTCTTCTCCGTGCTGCGTGCGGCCTCCGAGCTGTCGATCGCGCGCGCCTTCGCGCGGCTGCCGGAGTATCACCACGTCTTCACGAGCTGCAACCGGATCTTCCGGCTCGACCCGGCGACCCGCACCACATCGTGGTGCTGCGACTGCGACAAATGCCGGTTCGTGTTCCTAATCCTCGCCCCGTTCATGGCACCCGCCGAGCTCGAGTCGATCTTCGGCGCGCCGATGCTCGACGACACGCGCCAGTTCGAGGGCTTCGCGCTGCTCACCGGCACCGGCGGCCATAAGCCGTTCGAGTGTGTCGGCGAGATCCGCGACAGCGTCGCCGCCCTGCGGCTGCTGGCGGATGATGAGCGCTGGTCGCAGCAGCGCGTGCTGCGGCGACTGCTGGACGAGGTGCTGCCGCAGTTCGCGGACAGCGACGGTCGACCGCAGGACGTCTTCGCGCTTTCCGATGAGCACCGGGTCCCGCCGGTGCTGGCCAGCCAGGTGGATGCGCTTCTCGGAGCTTGACGGCCGCGCGGTCGCGCTCTGGGGCCTCGGCCGCGAGACCAGGGCGCTTGCCCGGCTGCTCGCCGAGCGTCTGCCGGCAGCGCGGCTGGCGGTCGTCGTGCTCGACGACCCGCAGCAGCTCGAACGCGAACCCGAGCTCGACGACGAGGTTCCCGGCCTCGCCGGCGCAACGGTCGTCGGCTGCGACGAGGCCGTCGACGCGCTCGTCGGCTGCGACGCGTTGATCCGCTCGCCGGGCGTCTCGATCCACCGACCCGAGCTGCAAGCCGCGGCCGCGGCCGGACTGCCGATCACGACCGCTACCGGCCTCTGGCTGGCCGAGCGTGGCGGCCGGCGGGTGATCGGCGTGACCGGCACCAAGGGTAAGTCCACGACCGCCACGATCGTCGCCCATCTCTCCTCGGCGCTGCGGCCAACCACGCTCGCCGGCAACATCGGCCGGCCGGTGTTGGAGCTGCTCGACCTCCCGGATGACGAATGGGTCGTGCTCGAGCTCTCCAGCTATCAGATCGCCGACCTGCCGGCGGGTCCCGAGGTGGCGGTCATCACCAACCTCTACGGCGAGCACGTCGACTGGCACGGCTCGCGCGAGACCTACCGGCGCGAGAAGCTGCGGCTGTTCACGCTGCCGCAGGTGCGCGCGGCCGCCTACTCGCCGGCCGACGCGCAGGTCGCGCAGGCGGTTCTGCAGGTACCGCACCGGGTGCCGTTCGATGTCCCGTCCGGCTGGCATCTGCTGCCGGCGGGGACGGTTGTGAGTGGCGACGGAAGCGTCTCGGTGGCGCCCGCCGAGCTGCCGCTGCGCGGGCGCCACAACGCCGAGAACCTGTGCGCGGCGCTCGCCGCGCTCGACGCCGCCGGGCTGGCACTACCGGAGCTGCCGCAGGCCCTGGCGGATCTGCAGGCGCTGCCGCACCGTCTGCAGACGGTGCTGGTGAGCGCGGGCACGGTCTGGGTCGACGACAGCATCTCGACCACCGCCGAGTCGAGCCTGGCCGCGCTAGCGGCGTTCCCGGACGCGCCGGTGGTGCTGATCGGCGGCGGCTTCGAACGCCAGCAGGACTACCGCGAGCTGGGCATCGAACTCGCCCGCCGCGATGCCGCTCTGGTGACGCTTCCGGACACGGGCGCGCGGCTCGCGCGGGCGGCCACGACAGCCGGCCTGCCCGCGGCGCGGCTGGTCGAGGCGGCCGACATGCCGGCCGCCGTGGCCGCCGCCGGCACGCTCGCCGCCGGCCTGGGCGAGGTCACGCACGCCGGCAGCGCGAGCCCGGCCGGCACCGGCGGTTCCGTGCCGAGGGCGGGGCGGGAATCGGCGCCGGTGGTGATCCTGCTCTCCCCCGCCGCCCCCAGCTACAATGCCTACCGGAATTTTGAGGCGCGCGGCGACCACTTCGCAGCGCTCGCGCGCGGCGGTAGCTGACCAGCCAAACCGCCGGTCGGACGACTCCGAGGGCCTCAATCGGCTGGCGTGGACGTCTCGACGGAGAGACAATCTGCGCGCTTAAAATCCAATGGCCGAACCGGCGCTACGAGGGGCCGTGAGGCGTACCGGCGGAAATAGTAACTTTTGTCACATCAAAAGTGCGTTCTGCCACTTGACCACGTAAAGTAGATTTGTACTAATACTCACATGAAGCGGCAAGTGTTGGCTAACGTCCGCTTATGGTCTCGCCGGTGCCCCCGCTTTCGCGCCACGTAGACCAGGCGGCGCGGGCCCGCTCGCAGAGAAGGGACAACAGGAGCATCCATGTCGACGGATTCATTTGAGGAGCAGGCGCTAGCCCGTCACAAGCAGCTTGCGGGCAAGATCTCGATCGCGGTGGCGGACACCATCACGAACAATGACGATCTCAGCGTCTATTACACCCCGGGAGTCGGTGAGGTCTGCCGCGCAGTGCATGAAAATCCCGCCAGCGCCCGTGATTACACCTGGATCAATAACAACGTCGCGATCATCAGCGACGGCTCGGCCGTCCTCGGCCTCGGCAACATCGGCCCGCAGGCGGCGCTGCCCGTGATGGAGGGCAAGAGCATGCTGTTCAAGCAGTTCGGCGGCGTCAATGCCGTGCCGATCGTGCTCGACGTCCACAGCGCCGACGAGATCGTCGCCGCGGTGGAGGCGATCGCCCCCAGCTTCGGCGCGATCAACCTCGAGGACATCGCCGCGCCGACCTGCTTCGCGGTCGAGCAGCGTTTGATCAAGGATCTGTCGATCCCGGTCATGCACGACGACCAGCACGGCACCGCGATCGTGGTGCTAGCCGGGCTCATCAACGCGGCGAAGCTGACCGGTCGTGACATCAGCGCCTGCAAGGTCGTCATCGTCGGTGCCGGCGCCGCCGGCACTGCGATCGCCGAGCTGCTGTACCGCTACGCGCAGCCCGAGATCATCGCCGTTGACAGCAAGGGCATCCTGACGCGCGACCGCACGGACCTGAACGCCGAGAAGCAGCGGCTGCTGGCCCACACCAACCCGCACAACATCGGCGGCAGCCTCGCCGACGCGATCGCGGGCGCGGACGTCTTCATCGGCGTCTCGAAGCCGGACCTCTTGAGCGTCGAGGACGTCCAGATGATGAACGCAAACCCGATCATCTTCGCGCTCGCCAACCCCGACCCGGAGATCACCCCGGCGCTTGCCCGTAAGGCCGGCGCCACGGTTATCGCGACCGGCCGCAGCGATTACCCGAATCAGGTGAACAACGCGCTGATCTTCCCCGGGATCTTCCGCGGCGCGCTTGATAACAACATCGAGCGGATCACCGAAGATCATAAGCTCGCGGTTGCCGAGGCGGTCTCGCGCATGGTGACCGAGGTGAGCGCCGAGCAGTTCATCCCGAGCATCTTCACGCCAGGGCTCGCGGACGCCGTTGCCGCGGTCTTCGCCGGTGAGGGTCGCGGGGAGCGGCAGCCGATCGAGGCTGCCGCCTAGGACCTAGTACCTAGTCGCCCGCGCCGTGCGCCAGCGCACGCGCGCGGGCGAGTACCGCGTCCAGCATCGGCTCGGTCAACCGGCCGGTGAACGTGTTCTGCTGCGATGGGTGGTAGCAGCCGATCAGGGTGCGGTCGCCGACCGCAAGCTCGACGCCGTGGCCGAAGCGGCGGCGAGGCCGCGGCGCTGCCAACGTCCGTAGGGCGCCGTCCCAGGCGAACGCCCCGAGGCAGACGAGCACCCGCACCTGCGGCAGCAGCTCGAGCTCCCGCCCGAGCCACGGCAGGCAGCTGTCGCGCTCGACCGGTGCCGGCTTGTTGGCGGGCGGGGCGCAGCGGACGACGGCGCTGATCCAGGTCTCGCGTAGCGTCAGTCCGTCGTCACGCGCAACCGACTGCGGCTGGCTTGCAAGGCCGGCGCGGTGCAGCGCTCGGAAGAGCCAGTCGCCGGAGCGGTCGCCGGTGAACATCCGGCCGGTGCGGTTGCCGCCGTGCGCGGCGGGCGCGAGGCCGAGCACCAGGATCCGGGCGGCCGGATCGCCGAAGCCGGGCACCGGCCGCCCCCAGTACTCCTGGTCTGCGAACGCGGCCCGCTTCTCGCGCGCGACCTGCTCGCGCCAGGCGACCAGCCGTGGGCAACGGCGGCACTCCGAGATCTGCGCCGCGAGCTGCTCCAACGCCGCGGCTGGCGGCCCGGGCGGCCCCGCGGGCGGTTGCGTATCAGCGGCCAAGGACCTCGTACTTCGCCTCGGTCTGCGCCTTCTGCGGGCGCCACCAGGCCTCGTTGGCGCGGTACCAGTCGATCGTCGCCGCAAGGCCGGAGCGGAAGTCCTGATAGCGGGGGCGCCAGCCGAGCTCCGCGCGCAGCTTGCTCCAGTCGATCGCGTAGCGCAGATCGTGGCCGGGGCGATCGCCGACAAGCTCGTAGTCGTGCGGGTCGCGACCCATCAGCTCGAGGATCAGCTCGATCACCTCGCGGTTCGAGCGCTCACCGTCGGCGCCAATCAGGTAGGTCTCGCCCTCGCGGCCGTGCTCGAGGATCGTCAGCACCGCCGCGGAGTGGTCCTCGGTGTGGATCCAGTCGCGGACGTTCGCGCCACTGCCGTAGAGCTTCGGGTGCCTTCCGTCGAGGATCTCGGTGATCTGACGCGGGATGAACTTCTCGACGTGCTGATACGGGCCGTAGTTATTCGAGCAGTTGGAGATCGTCGCCCGAACGCCGAAGCTACGCACCCAGGCGCGGACCAGGAGGTCGGACCCGGCCTTCGTGCTCGAGTACGGGCTCGACGGGTTGTACGGCGTCCGCGGCGTGAACTTCGCGGGGTCGTCGAGCGCCAGATCGCCGTACACCTCGTCCGTGGAGATGTGATGCAGGCGCTTCCCGTAGCGCCGCACCGCCTCGAGGATCTGGTAGGTGCCGACGAGGTTCGTCTGCACGAACGGGAAGGGGCTCTGCAGCGAGTTGTCGTTGTGCGACTCGGCGGCGAAGTGCACGACCGCGTCGCAGGCGGCGACCTCCGGGTCGAGCGCCTCCGCGTCGCAGATGTCGGCCTGCACCAGCCGCACGCGATCCGCCGGCAGCCCGGCGAGGTTCTCGCGGCTACCGGCGTAGGTCAGCAGGTCGTAGACCACGACCTGCCACTGCGGCCGCTCGCGGCAGATGTAGTGGACGAAGTTCGAGCCGATGAAGCCGGCGCCGCCGGTGACCAGCAGTCTCATCCCTTGACCTCCTTGCGCGGCACGGCCGCGCCCGCTGGCGCAGCCCCTTCGGCCGCAGTGACCACCCCGCTATGCGCGTCCGGGCCGAGGCTCCCGCCCGCGCCGCGCCGCGCACCCTCGCTGGGGTGCGCGTCCCGCCCCGCCCGCGCGGCGAGGTAGGTCTCGAGCCCTGCGTGCCAGTCCGGCAGCGCCGGTGCGCCGCGCTCGCTGCGCAGCACGCTGTAGGCCGGCCGCCTGGCCGGACGTGGGAACTCGGCCGTCGTGCACGGCTGCACCGGTGTCGTCAGACCGGCGCGGGCGAGGGTTTCGCGGGCAAGCTCGAACCACGAGCACTGGCCGGCGGCGGTGACGTGCAGGACGCCGAGCGGGCGGGCTTCGGCCGGAGTCGTCGCGATTACGACGAGGGCCCGGGCGAGGTCGCCGGTGTAGGTGGGCGAGCCAACTTGATCGTCGACCACCCGCAGCGGCTTACCGGCTGCGGCCAGACGCAACATCGTCGCCGGGAAGCAGGGGCCGCCCGCGCCGAACAGCCAGGCGGTCCGCACGATTGTGTGGGCGTCGGGAGCGGCGAGCGCCAGCAAGCGCTCGCCGGCAAGCTTGGTCTCGCCGTAGACGGACTGCGGCACCGTCGCATCCGTCTCCAGGTACGGCGTGCGCCCCGAGCCGTCGAAGACGTAGTCGGTCGAAACGTGGACCGTCCAGGCGCCGACCGCCCTTGCCACGGCGGCGAGGTAGGCGGGGCCGTCACGGTTCACCCGGCCGGCACCCTCGGCGTCGCTCTCGGCTCCGTCGACGTTCGTATAGGCCGCGCAGTTGATTACGACGTCCGGCCGCACCTGCGCGAGCTCGTGCTGCAGCGCCAGGCGATCGGTGACGTCGAGCTCGGCGCGAGCGTAGGGCAGCGCCTCGTGTCCGGCCGCAAGCACGGCTGCGACCACGTCTGAGCCGAGCATGCCCGCCGCACCTGTGACCAGGATCCGCATACGTTGCAAGAATCTAGCGGTCGCAGGGGCGGCTGGGGCACGCCCGCCGCTTGCGGGACTCGACGGACGCGTCGGCGGCCGTCGCCGATTTTGTACACATACGGGATAAGATCGGCGACGGCCGCGCCGGTCTGAGCTGAGCGCAGCGGTCTCACGGCCGCAAACCGGCTGTTTCGGCCAACTGGATAAGGCGTCCGGCGCGCTCACTGTCCAGGTGGCTGCAGCGCGCGTCTTCATGCGCGCATTAATCTTGTCTGATGGCGACGACACTGCTCACCGGCGAGTACACGGCCCCATCCAACTGCTGGGATGAGCTACTCGGTGAGGACGGCGAGCCCCGTGCCCACGTCACCGAGCTGGTGCGCACGCTCGAACGGCTCGGGCCGGAGGCGCTCGCCGAGGCCGGCCGTCGCCGCGACACGATCTTCATGCAGCAGGGCATCACGTTCGCGGTACCGGGCAGCGACGGCGCCCGACGCGACCGACCGTTCCCACTCGACCTCGTCCCGCGCGTGCTCACCGCCGCCGAGTGGAGCCAGATCGAGGCGGGGCTGGCGCAGCGGATCCGGGCACTGAACGCGTTCGTCGACGACGTCTACCACGACCGTGCGATCGTCCACGCCGGCATCGTCCCGTGGACGCGGATCGTCAGCCGGCCCGCGTTCGAGCGCGCCGTCCACGGCATCCGCCCGCCCGGAGGCGTCTACACCCATGTCTGCGGCTGCGACCTCGTCCGCGACAGCGACGGCCGCTGGCGCGTGCTTGAGGACAACGTCCGTACCCCGTCCGGCATCTCCTACGTGCTTGAGAACCGCCTGGCGATGACGCGGCTGATGCCGGAGCTGTTCGCCGGCCAGCGCGTGCAGCCGGTCGACCAGTACCCGACGTTGCTGCTCGACGCCCTGCGAGCGGTCGCACCCGGCGTCGACAGTCAGCCGACGGTCGTGCTGTGGACCCCGGGCCCTGCGAACAGTGCTTACTTCGAGCACGCGTTCCTCGCCCGCGAGATGGGCATCGAGCTGGTCGAGGCGCGTGACCTGGTCGTGCACGACGCGACTTGCTACATGCGGACGACCGCCGGCCTGCAGCGCGTGCACACGATCTACCGGCGGCTCGACGACGCCTTCATCGACCCGCTCGAGTTCCGCCCGGACTCACTGCTGGGCGTGCCCGGCCTGGTCCGCGCCTACCGCGCCGGCACGGTCGCAATCGCCAACGCGATCGGCACCGGCGTCGCCGACGACAAGGCGATCTACCCCTACGTGCCGGCGATGATCAAGTTCTACCTCGACGAGGAGCCCGTCCTCGAGAGCGTCCCAACCTACGAGCTCGAGGACGAGGGAAACTTGAGGGTGGTCCTCTCGCGCCTGCGCGAGCTGGTCATCAAGCCGACCTACGAGTCGGGCGGTAAGGGCGTGTTCATCGGGCCGACGGCTGACAGTGCCGCCGTCGAGGCCGAGGAGCGGCTCGTGCGCGCCCATCCCGAGCGCTTCATCGCCCAGGAGCTCGTCCACCTCTCGACGGTGCCGACCAGCACCGACGACGGGCGGCTGGTGCCGCGCCACGTCGATCTGCGCCCGTTCGCCGTCTTCAGCGGTGAGCGCGTCCGGATCGTGCCCGGCGGCCTCACGCGGGTCGCGATGGGCGCCGGCTCGATGATCGTCAACTCCTCGCAGGGCGGCGGCTCCAAGGACACCTGGGTGCTGGACACCCCTATCGACGAGGGCACGCGCAACCTCGGCGCGGCGCTGCCCGAGCATCAGCCGCCGAGCCTGCCGGACATCCGCTACGGCGCCTGGCACGAGCAGTCGCAGCAGCAGCAGCAGGGACGTCAGTCGGCGCGCCAGCGGGCGCGCCAGCAAGCGCAGACGCGGCGGGGACCAGGGGACCGCTAACGATGCTGGCCCGGATCGCCCAGGAGCTGTTCTGGCTCGGCCGGGATCTGACGCGGGCCGAGCACACCGCCCGGATGCTCGACGGCGCCTTCCACACCGACGTGGCTGGGCGACCGGGCGGGCCGTCGATGGCGCTCTCATGGGCCGGCGTGCTGGCGGTGATCGGCGCGAAACCGCCGGCGCCGGAGGAGGACGCGAGCGAGGGCAGTCCCGCCGGCGAACCCCAGCCCGCACGGGTCTACCCGGCCGGGCTCGGGCGTGCCGAGGTTGCGCCGCTGCTGACGCTCGACACCGGCAGCCCCGCCTCCGTCGTCTCCTGCGTCTACCGCGGCCGCGAGCGCGCGCGCACCCTGCGCGACGTGATCTCGACCGAGATGTGGGAGTCGCTGAACTCGTTCTACCTGTCGCTGCGCCGCTACGACCTCGAGTCCGCGCTGGCCACCGGCCCCTACTCCGTCTACCAGGAGGTGAAGGAGCGCTGCGCCCTGTTCTGGGGGCTGCTCGACCAGACGATGCTGCGCGACGAGAGCCGCGCGTTCCTCGAGGCCGGCGGCGAGATCGAAGGCGCTGACATGGTGCTGCGGATGCTGCGCGTCGCCTCGCCCCAGACCCCGCCGAGCGCCGACGGATCCGGCCCGGCGGAACCGAGCTCGCCCTCCGGTCACCAATCCGAGGCGCTGGCGTTGCTGCAAGCGACCGGCGGCTTCCAGGCGTTCCGCCGGGCCGTGCGGCAGACGCCGGACCTCTCGCGCGTGCGGCGCTTTCTGCTGTACGAGCGCGCCTACCCAGGCTCGGTGATCGCGTCGCTGGGGGCGCTGCAGGCCGCGCTCGAGACCGCCGACCCGGCGCCGCAGAGCTCGCCGCCGGTGCTGCGGCTGAGCCGGCTGATCGCCGACCTCGAGCTGCAGCAGCGCACTTCGCACGCGCCGGGGTTCTCGGCCGCGCAGCTGCTGGCGGACTCGCAGGACGAGCTGGCGCTGATCGATCGCGAGATCGACGAGCGGTACTTCGCAATCGCCGCGCTGGCGGCCATCCACACATAGTGGTCTGTCCCGCGGATAGCTGGACAGACCACTAACAGGGAAGGTGTAGAGCAGTGCCCGAACAGAGTCACCGTCCGCATGAGGCGCGCTTCGAGATCGACTACCTGACCCGCTACAGCTACGGCGGCGACGTCCTCGACAGCATGAATGCGTTGCGTGTCAAGCCGACCGTCACCAGCAACCAGGAGCTCGAGGAGTTCGCGGTGCGCGTGACGCCTGAGACGCACCAGGAGCACCACAACGACTACTTCGGCACCGAGGTGATCGAGTTCGAGATCGCGCGTCCCCATCGGGAGCTGATGATCGACGTACGCGCTCGCGTGCTCAGTCGCAGCCCCAGTGACCCGACCGAGTGCGACTGGGAGCTCGTGCACCTCAAGTCCTATCGCGAGGTCGGCGCCGAGTACCTGCTGCAGACCGACGATCTGCCCGGCAACCAAACGCTGGCGGAGCTGGACCGCGAGATCGGTCTCGCCGCGGGCCCGCTGGCGGCGATGCTGCTTGTCACCGAGGTCATCCCGAGCCGCTTCGAGTACCGCCAGGGTGCCACCTATGTGGACTCCCCGCTCACGCATCTGCTCGACGGCGGCGCCGGCGTCTGTCAGGACTTCGCCCACCTTGCCCTGAACCTGCTCAGACGCCGGGGGATCGCCGCCCGCTACGTCTCCGGCTACCTGTTCAGCGCCGCCGGTCACGACGCGGATGCCGCCGACGCGACCGGGGCCAAGTCGGTGGAGGTCGACACACACGCCTGGGTCGAGGCGCTGCTGCCGGTCGCCGGTGGCGCCCCGCGCTGGGTTGCGATCGATCCGACGAACCGCGGCCTCGCCGGTCGTAACCACGTGAAGATCGGACACGGCCGCCATTACGCCGACGTGCCGCCGATTAAGGGCGTCTACCGCGGCCAGGCGGGCGCCACGCTCGAAGCCAGCGTACGGATGACGCGGATAAGCACCGACGACTCCGCTACGGCGTAGGCGCCGCTGGCGTCGCCGGGATCTCGACCTCGTCCTCGTCCTCGGACGCGAATAGCGCCACCGGTGCCCACGCGCGCCTACAGGCGGCCGGCGCGGACCAACTCGGCAACCGCGTTGTTCGCGGCCAGCAGCTCGTCGTGCGAGGTGCCGGCGTCGATCCAGTAGCCGGTCAGGGTCTCGCAGTGCATCGAGCCCTCGCGCACGTAGAAGTTGTTGAGATCGGTGATCTCGAGCTCGCCGCGGCCGGACGGCGCGAGTTGGGAGATGAACGACCAGACGCGCTCGTCGTACATGTAGATGCCGGCCTGGATCAGGTCCGACTTCGGGTGCTCCGGCTTCTCCTCGATGCCGACCACAACCCCGTCGCGCAGCTCAATCACGCCGTAGTCCTGCGGATGCTTGGAGTGCGCGCCGAAGATCATCGCGCCCTGCTTCTGCGCGGAGAAGCGTCGCACGGCCGGTCCGAGGTCGTGGGTGAAGATGTTGTCGCCGAGCAGCACCAGCAGCTTGTCCTTACCGGCGAAGCTCTGCGCCAGCGCAACCGCCTGGGCGAGCCCGCCCGGCTCCTCCTGCAGCTCGTAGGCGATCTTCATGCCGAAGTCGCGCCCGGAGCCGAGCAGCTGGATGAAGTGGCCGGCGTGCTCGGGGTTGGTGATCACCAGCGTTTCGCGGATCCCAGCCTTCGCCAGCGCCTGCAGCGGGTAGTAGACCAGCGGCTTGTCGTAGATCGGCAGCAGATGCTTGTTGGTGACGTTCGTGAGCGGCCGCAGCCGCGTCGCCTTACCGCCCGCCAGAACCACGCCCTTCATTGCTCACCCAGCCCCATCATTTGCTTGCCCCCGCGAATGGCTGCAGCGTACCGCTTTAAGCTGGCACCGCGGCGTCGATACGGGCAGCGGCCGTCGCGACCGCGTCGCGGGCTGCTGCCGGCTCCAAGATCACTGCGTCCCCGGCTTCCTTCAGGACGTTGCGTACGAGCCAGTCGCTGCCGGCGTAGCTCAGCTCGACGATCACCGACCCGCCCCGCCCCTCGGCGACCACGGTGCGCTGCTCGCGCATCCAGCGCGCCCGCTCGGGCGAGATCCACATCCGCGCCCGTTTCGATGCGGGCACGTCGCCGGTCCGCAGCCAGCCGGCCACGTCTTCGGAGAGATCGATGTCCGGCCGCGGCAGGAACGTCTCAACCGCCGCCTTCACCGACTTGATGCGATCGAGCCGGAAGTGCCGGAGTGCTCCGCGCGCAGGGTCGAAGCTCACGACGTACCAGCCCTCGACGCCGTTCACGAGCCGGTAGGGCTCAACCCGGCGGCTCGAGAACTCGTCCTCGTTCTGCTTGTAGTACTCGAGCTCGAGCAGACGGTGCTCGGTGATCGCCTGATCGACGCATGCCGCGATCTCCGCGTCATCACCACCCAGCGGCGCCACCTGCAGCCCGTCACGTGCGGGATCGTTGCCGAGCGCGGCGGTCAGCTTGCTGCGCACCGACGCGAGCGCGCCCGCCGGCAGCTGCTCGGCGATCAGGTCGATCGCCGCCAGCAGCGCCTTCGCTTCGACCGGCAGCAGTCGGGCTGGGCGGGCGAAGACGTCGCCGTACGGCTCGGGCTCGACCTGGACTGTCCCCTCCGGCGTGATCTCGGCATAAAGGACGTAGGTGCCGGCGCCGAAGTTCACGACGTTCAGCACGTCGATGTCATCGCGCAGCTCTTGCAGTGAGATCTTCAGGGTGCCGAGCAGATCCTTCGCCACCAGCGTCTCGTGGCGCCGGCCGGCGTCGAGCAGGATCGACGCGAGCGTGACCAGACGCGCGAAGCGCTCCGGACGGATCGCCGCATCCGCGTCGGCGGCGGCCACACGGCCGCTACCGCCCCCGGCCGGCTCGGCGGTGAGCTGGGACGGCGCGGCCGTCACGTCGGCGCTCGCGGCGGCGACGGCTCCGTCAGTGAACTCGCCGAGATCGCAGCTGTGGCGCTCGATCACGAGCCGTACGCGCCGGTGCAGCTCGGCGACAAGCTCGCTGGGAGCGAGGATCTGCGCGTGCTCGCCGAAGGTCAGCACCCACGAGATCAGCGCGCGCGGGTCCGCGTAGTCGGTGACGAAGACCGCGCCACCGCGCTCGCCGGCGTCGTGGAGCTCGCCGAAGCGACCGTCGTGGCGCTTGATCAGCCAGGCGATCCGGTCCGAGAGCCAGATCTCGGCGGTACCGACCGCCTGCCCGAACTGCCACTGTTCGCGGTTCGCGTAGGCATGCGGATCGAAGTCGGCAGGGTGCTGGAAGTCATGCTCGGACTTGGTGGCGTAGCCGACCTTCCCGACGATCCGCGAAAGCCGGAAGACCCGGATCGCTTCACGCTCGTGCGAGCGGCCCACCAGGTAGAACTGGTTGTCCCGGAACAGCAGCTGGTAGGGGTCGACGCGCCGGCTGGAGATCTCGTCGCGGTCGATCGTGTAGTAGTCGAAGGTGATCGTCTTGCGCCGGAAGATCGCGGTCTCGACCTTCGCGAGGCGCTGCGAGAGCTCGTGGCCATTCACCTCGCCGGTGATCCCGAGCTGCACCGAATGCTGGAGCGGCGAGTCGAGCCGGCCCGGATGCCCCCAGGTAATCTGCTCCAGCGCCAGCCGCAGCGGCTCAGCGTAGGCGAAGCGCCCGTCAAGCAGATCGAGCGCCGTCCAGAGCGCCGCAAGCTCCTCGTCGGAGAACTCGATCACGGGCAGGTGGAAGTTCTCGGGCGGCAGCGCGTAGGTCTCCTGCTCGCTCTGCCCCTCCTGGGGATGCTCGACGCTGAGCACGATGCCCAACGACTCGAGCTCTGACCGGTCGGCGTAGAAACGGCGTGCGAACGCATCCTCGTTCATCACGCTGTAGCCCTCTACGTCGCGCCGGATCTCCGGTGCGCTGACCGGTCGCCGCTCGGCCATCAGGTACGAGATCAACGACAGCTGGCGGATCAGCTTCTCGGTGTCCTTGGCCATGCCCAACTCACTTTAATGCGGGCACGGGGCTCAACCAAGCCACATCTTCGGTGGGCCCGTAAATTCCGCCTTTATCCACGCTGTAGGCGCGTCCGCTGCCCATCAGATGGAACTACCCACGTGCGCGGCAGCGCACTACAAGCTCGCCCGCCGCCGCGGCTGGCTACGCGGCCACGTAGGCGCTGACGGCCGGCTCACCGATGCCGTCCGGCTCGGCGCTGAAGTAGGCGGCGCCGCCAAGCACCTTGTCGTAGGCCGACCAGCTCGCCCCGGCCGCGAGGCCGTGCTGCAGCCGATCGAAGCTGCCGAGCTTCGCGGAGAGGTCGTCGGCGGCGTGGACCAGCGTCGCCTCGCGGGTGCACGGCACCACCGGCGAGCCGTACTCGCGCTGGCCGTGGTGGCTCAGGATGATGTGCTCAAGCGCCTGCGCGCGCTCGCGCGGGAAGCCGTCCAGTGACTCGATCGCACGCCGCACGCGGTAGAAGCCGAGCGCGATCTCACCGTGCAGGCGCCCCTCATCGGTCAGCTCGATCCCGCCCGCCGAGGCCGTGTAGGCGTCGAGCTTGCCGAGATCGTGCAGCAGCGCGCCGGTTACCGCCAGGTCGCGGTCAACGCCGTCGAAGATCGCAGCCAGCGAACTGACCACCTGGGCGACCGCCAGCGAATGCTCCAGCAGGCCGTGGACGTAGGCCTGGTGGTAGCGCTTCGCCGCCGGGGCGTCGCGATAGCTGGCCCAGGTATCCGAGTCCTGAGCAAAGAAGATCGTCAAGAGGCGCCGGAGATGGTCACAACTGACTGACTGGATGAGCGCACGCAGCTGCAGTTCCATCTCGGTCACCGTCGGGGCTTCCGTGACCGCCATGTAGCTGAAGGTAAAGCCTGGGTCGGACAGCCCCGCTTTATGACCAGGTAGTGACGATCGACCCCGCCCTCAAGCTCGGAAGCTGAGCGGCGGGGAGAAGACGGCGTAGGAGGCCGTCATCTACGGCGCGGTGGCTGCAAGGTGCCGAACTGGTTGGGGTCCGGTGCGGCGGGGCCGAGTCGCGGCTTGCGGTTGCGTGTGTCGTCGCCGCCGACGCGGTTGCTGCGTTCGGTGAGTGCGACCAGCGCCAGGTAGCGGTCAGCGGTCCAGCAGATCAGTCGGCCTTTGCGATCTTTCGTGCGGTCGAGGATGCCGGCCTCCGCGAGCTCTGTTAGAGCACGATGCGCGGCGGCGGGGGAGCCGCCGAGTCGGGCGACGACCGTCTCGGCGGTCAGGACGGGGTCGGTGGCGAGGGTGTCGAGTATGCGCTGCACGAGCGCGTCCCGTCGTGGCGTGGCGGGGCTTCGGCCTTGTTCGCGCCGGAAGCGAGTCAACTCGTCGCGGAGCTCCTCCTGGAGTGCGGCGATCTGTTCAGCTAGCTGCACCGCGTTGCCGGCCGCGAGCTCGGCGGCACGAGCGAAGCCGGTCACCCACTCGTCCAGGCGGGGCGGGTCGGCACGGTAGGCGGTAAGTCCGGCCAGGTAGGCGTCGGTGTTCCCGGCGAAGACCGTGCTGATCGGGATGACCGTGTTACGCAGCGCGTCAGCGCGGCACAACACGGTGTGAATGAGGGCGCGACCGGTGCGACCGTTGCCGTCGATGAACGGGTGAATCGTCTCGAACTGAGCGTGCGCGACAGCCGCACGCGCCACCGGGTTGCCGGAGGTCGCGGTGACGAAGCGTGCGAGGTCGTCCAGTAGCCTTGGCACCTCGCTTTCCGGTGGCGGCACGAAGTCGGCGCGCAACGGGCTCCAGCCTGGGCCGCCGACCCAGTTCTGTTCCCGTCGCAACCCCGGTGTCAGCGACGGCTCGATCACGTGCTGCAGCTCAACGATGTCCGCGACCGTGATCGTGTGCTCACGGTCGGCGAGCCCGGCGATCGCCGCCTCACTCGCCCGCACATTTGCCACGACGTCAAGCGCCACCCGGCTGCCCTGACGCAGCATCTCCGCGATCGCCAGCTTCTTCGGCGTGACACGGTTGCCCTCGATCCAGGATGACGAGATGCTCTCAGAGCGGATCAACAGATGGTGCAGGTATCGTCCCCGCGCGCCGATCCGCTCATCCGCCCGCGCGAGCACCGCCAGCGCATCCTCCGCCGCGCCCACCGCCTCCGCTCCCAGCACCGGAAGCCGGGTGCCCAGCTCATCCGGGACATACGCGCGGTATCGTCCCGGCGTCTGATCCCTACGGCTTAGCCCCGCGGCATCGCCGGGACTCCACAAGCGCTCAACGTACTCGGCCACCACCACCCCTTGATTTCTCACCTAGCTTACCTAAGTGAGAAATAGAGAGCCGCCGCTCTCGCCTAGAAGCTGCATCAGAGAGACCGCTGCGCTCCCGTCAGGACCTCGCCCAGGGCTCGGTGAGAGGTCGTGCATAACGTGCGGGCAGCGTCGCAGGAGGATCAAACCTCGCCGGACAAGTGTCAACCAACCAACGGGATCCAGGCCAGTACTATGCTCGGGGCCGACATGGAGCCGCGAGTGGACAAATACTTGGACGAGGCGACCGGTCGCAACGTGCCCAAGAAGAAAGGCGGGCCGCTGGCCAACTTTCAGCTGACCGCCACCCTTGGCCTGACTATGTTGGCGCTGATTCTGGTGCAGATCTGGACGACCACGGACCTGCACCGTCTTATGGACTGGCACGTCGTCGTCGGCACGATCATCACCGTGCCGCTACTGGCCAAGACCATTGCCACGGGTTACAAGATGGCGTCTTACTACCTGCATCGGAACCATTACGCCCAGGAGGGACCGCCGCTGACCCTCTTCCGCGTCCTCTCGCCTCTGCTGCTGCTCGTCTTCTGGATCATCATCGCCAGCGGCGTGCTCATGCTCCTGGACGGCGAGAACCGCCACGTATTTGGCATCGCCCTGCACACCTGGCATACGACCGGCTGGGTGCTGCTGCTGGTTCTACTGGTGGTCCATCTTGCCGGGCGGCTCGGGCCGGCGCTGCGGGGTGCCTGGGGCCTATTGCGCAACTCCGGCTCCACCGGGAACTCCTCCGCCAAGGTCGCCGGTGGCGAGGCCGCCAGCGGTGAGGCTCACAGGAGCAAGCGGGGCTTCGGCCGTTTGCGCGCTGGCGTGACCCTGGTCCTGGTGGTCGTCGTCGTCGGCGGTGCGGGCGCGGGTATCTGGGCCAGCCACCACGACTCCAAGCTCATCGCTCAGCAGCAATCTCAGCAGTTCCAGGGTCTGGGGCCTGTCCGGCCGTCGGCGCAACCCTAGGCTGGGTTCTGCGCCTCCCGTAACAGCTTACGGGGATTCGGGTACCCCAAGCGCTTCACCGCTTACTGTTCGCCGTGAATGAGCCGCGCCGCCATCCTCGGGCTGCTGGTCGGCTCCGAGCTATTCCGAGCGCGGGTCCATACCAAAACTTTAGTGTCGTTCTGAGAACGTCCACTATCGAACATGCAGTGCGGACATGTCCGAGAATGCCGGCTAGCAAACGAGTTTCCTGCCCGATCCAGCATCCGAGCATAGGTGCATGCCGTCGCGGCACAGCAGGGCCGCCGCGGACGGTCAGATGTTGTGTAGCAGCCCGGTCTCGCGCGCCCAGGCGATCGTGCGGGCCAGCGTCTCGCGCGCCGGCGTGTAGCTGAGGCCGAGCTCGCGCTCCGCGCGCGAGCCGTCGTAGCGGTGGCCGTGCAACAGCTCGCGGACCATCTCGCGGCAGAACGGCGGACGCTTGCCCAGCGCCCGCGCGCCGTACTCGGCGACCGTGCCGCCAATCGTGGCGAGCGCGCCCGGCAGCAAGTGGGGCTTGACCTCGACGCCTGCGATCTCGGCCGCCAGCGACAGCGCCTCGGGGATCGTCAGGCGGATCCCCGACAGCAGGTAGCGCTCGCCGCTCACGCCGTGCTCAGCCGCCAGCAGGTGGCCAGCGACCGTGTCCTGGATGTCGACCAGCGACACGTAGGTATCGACGAACACCTTCAGTCGCCCGTCGACGAACGCGAGCAGGAACTTGCCGGTGCCGCCCGCCCGTCCCGGCCCCTGGACCGAGGCCGGGTTGACGCAGACGACGTCCTGGCCCAGCCGTCGCGCCTCCGCCAGCAGCGCCCGCTCGCCAAGCGTCTTCGAGCGCTCGTAGTCCGAGAGGTAGTAACCGCGGTGCGGCGTGTGCTCGTCGCCGATCACGCCGCGTGGCTCGCCGATCGTCGACGAGGACGAGGTGTGGACCAGCCGCGGCACGCCAGCGGCGTGCGCCGCTCGCACTGCCGCGACTGCACCGTCGACGTTCGCGGCCAGCATCGGCGCGATGTCACGCACGCAGAACTTGTTGACGCCGGCGACGTTGAAGGCGAGGTCACAGCCACGCATCGCCTCGGTCAACAGCTCGACGTCGGTGACCGAGCCGCGGCGCAGCTCGACGCCCGGCCGCGCCAGCTTCGTCGCCGCCTCGTCAGAGTGCGCCAGCGCGACCACGTCGTCGCCGCGGGCGACGAGCGCCTCGAGCAGCGCGCCACCGATGAAGCCACTGGCGCCGGTGACGAAGACCCGACTCATGAGCGCAGCACCGGCAGCGAGCGAACCACGTAGTCGACGCCGGACGCCAGCGTCAGCAGCACCGCCACCCCCATCAGCCACTGGTCGAGGTAGGCACCGCCGAACTGCACGTCGAAGCGCCAGGCGGCGAAGGCGATCGCGATGAACTGCACGGTCGCCTTCCACTTGCCGTACCAAGAGGTCTTGAACTCGACCCGGGCCGCCACCACCGCGGTGCGCAGCCCGAGGATCGTGAACTCGCGGCCGATGATCAGGAACGCCAGCCACGGCGAGACGCGCCGCCCCGCGAGCAGGCCGAGCAGCGCCGTCGCGACCAGCAGCTTATCGGCGGTGGTGTCGAGGAACGCGCCGAGCGGGGTCGTCAGCCGCCAGCGCCGCGCCAGGCGGCCGTCGACGAAGTCGGTGGCGGCCGCGGCCGCGAACACAATCCCGGCCACGGTCCAGCGGTGCCCGAGCATCAGCGCCAGCACCACCGGCGAGGCAGCGATTCGCACGCTTGTCCCGACCGCGAGCGCGCGGGACGAGTGCAATGTGCGCATCGGCCCTGGATCCATGAGCCGGAGGGTACCTGTCGCGGTGCGGGGACGGCGTTGTCGTAGGGTTACCGACCGCGGCGAGCCTCGTGGTAGACGTGACGGAAGGTAGCTAGCGGGAAGCTGAGCAACCCGTAAAACTGCGAACTCCGCCATCGAGGCCGCCGGAGTTCGCAGTTTTACGTCTATATGCCGTCGAACTGCGAAACGCGGAGGCTGTCGCGCCGGAGTTCGCACTTTTACGGGTCTCCTGTCCTTACCGCCAGCCGTTACAGCAGCGCCAGCGCGATCTCGCGGGCGGTCGCCGCGTCGGGCGCGACCAGCGCCTGCTCGGCCGCTGCCTGCGCATCGGCCAGCGTGACGCTGCGCAGCACCGCCTTCAGCTCCGGCACCAGCCGCGGCGAGACGCTGAGCTCGTCGACACCAAGCCCCGTCAGCAGGATCGCGGAGGCGGTGTCGCCGGCCATCTCGCCGCAGATCCCGACCCAGCAGCGCGGCCGGCCGTCGGGTCGCGTACCGGCGTGCGCCGCCGTGACGATCGTCCGCACCAGCCGTAGCACCGCCGGCTGCGGATCGGCAAGCAGCGCGGCCAGGCGCGCATTGCCGCGCTCGGCGGCCATCGTGTACTGGGTGAGGTCGTTCGTGCCGAGCGAGAAGAAGTCGAGCTCGGCGGCAAGCTGGTCGGCCAACACCGCCGCCGCCGGTACCTCTAGCGTGATCCCGAGCTCCATCTCCGCGTCGATTCCGAGGTCGGCGCGCGCTTCATCGAGCATCCGCCGCGTCTCGCGCAGCTCGCCGAGCGTGGCGACCATCGGCATCATCAGCTTCACCGGGTACCGTGCCGCCGCCCGCAGCGCCGCACGCAGCTGCGGCCGTAGCAACTCAGGCCGCTCGAGCCCGACGCGAATGCCGCGCACGCCGAGGAACGGGTTCGCCTCCGGTGACATCGGCACGCCAGGCAGCAGCTTGTCGGCGCCGGCGTCGAGCGTGCGCAAGATCAGCGGCCCGCCAACCAGGGTCTGCGCGATCTCGGCGAAGGTCTCGAACTGCTCGTCCTCATCCGGCAGCTCAGGTCGGTCGAGGTAGAGGAACTCGGTGCGCAGCATGCCGACGCCTTCGGCGCCGAACTTCACGGCATCAACCGCATCGGCGGCGTTGCCGATGTTCGCGAGGATCTCGATCCGCTCGCCGCTCGCAAGCTGCCCCGGCTCGTGGGCCCGCGCCAGCGCGCGCAGCGGCCCGCTCGCGGTCGCGCTGCGCGCGCTCCTGCGCAACGGCCACCTCGACCTGCGGCGGCGCCACCGTGACGGCACCGGCGTCGCCGTCGACTAGCAGCTTGGTCCCCGGTCGCAGCGCCAAGATCCGCCCGCCCAGCCCGACGACCGCAGGCACCCCGAGGGCGCGCGCGATGATCGCGGCATGTGCGGTCACCGATCCGCGCGCAGTCGCGATCCCGGCGACGCGCTTGGGATCGAGTCCCGCCGCTTGCGACGGCGTCAGCTCGTCGGCGACCACGATCGCCGCCTGGCCGCTCTGCTCGCCGTTGGAGCCGTTGGAGCCGTTGGAGCCGTTGGAGCTGATGATCGCTTGCACGAGTCGGTGGCCGACGTCGAGCACGTCGGTTGCGCGCTCGACCAGCAGCGGGTCGTCAAAGCCGCGGTAAGTAGCGGCAAGCTGCTGCGCCGACCCGTACCACGCAGCCTCGGCGGTCGCGCCGCCGGCGACGGCGGCCCGCGCCGGATCGAGCAGTGCCGCGTCGTCGAGCAGCGCCAGGTGCGCGTCGAAGATCTCCGCCTCGGGCTCGCCGGCTCGATTTGCCAGGCTGTCGCGGTCCTGCTGGATGCCGGCACGCACAGCCGCGAGCGCCTGATCCAGCAGGGCTTGCTCGTCCTGTGGCGAGCCGGCTGCGCGCTGCGGTGGTGGTCCAGCGGGACCGCCACCGAGCAGATAGGCGTAGCCGACAGCAACCCCGTGCGAGGCGGCCACGGCGCGCAGTACGCTGCCGGCGGCGGGGGCCATTGCCGGGATCACCGGCGCGCCGACGGTCGCAGCGGTGGCCGGGGTGACAGTCGCCGCCGGTGGCGCTGCGACGGCGGCGCTCGGCTTACCAAGCTCGATGCCGTCGCCGAAGCCGCTTGCCGCCAGCTCCTGCAGCGCGGCGATCAACTCCTGTGCCTGCGGGCCGCTGATGCCGACCTCGAGCACGTCGCCCTTCCGTGCCCCGAGGGCAACCACGTTGGTCAGCGAACGCGCGTTGACGGGCGCGGCGCCACTGCCGCGCTTGGCGATCTGCACATCGCCTTCGAAATCTCTAAGCAGCCCGACGAGTCGCGCCGCCGGCCGGGCGTGGATCCCGATCCGGTTGCGGACCGCGAGCTCCGTGACGGCGTCGGGGGCGGCGGGCGTTGCCGCCCCCGCCGGGTCTTCGCCCCCGGCCGTGGGAACGCCAGGACCAGCCTCGGCGCCACCCTCCGGAGCAAGCTGCGCGGTCTTCATCGCCAGCGCACCGCGCGCCTGCTCCGCGACCTCGGCCAGCGGCGCGCCACCGGAGGCGGCGACCGCGGCGGCGACCGCGCCCTCGACCAGCGGCGCGTCGCAGAGCAGGATCGGACCGGCAGGGTTCTCGAGTAGCTCGACCGCGAACTCGGCGCTCATCAGCGCACTGCCGAGATCCATCATCACGAGCACGCCGTCGCTGGACATGGCGCTCTCGATCGCGGCCCGGACCCGCTCGGCGTCGGTGCCGAGCACGCCGGGCTCGCCCAGCCCGCCGGCGGCCACGAGCTTCAGCTCGGGACCGGCCATCTCGCGGGCCAGGGCAACCACGCCCTCGGCCAGCAGATCACTGTGTGAGACGACGACGATGCCAACCATCGGAGTGGTCAAACGCAGCGGTCTGCGGCCGAGGGTGGGTTCATGCCTTGGTGCCTACCAAGTTGCCGCTCAGGCGGTTGCCGGGACGCGGTCAAGCCCGTAGGAGCGGTAGAGGTAGTCGATCGGTCCGAAGCACGGCAGCTGCGTCGCCTTGCTGATCTGCCAGCGGCAGGTCTCGGTGTCGCAGCAGACCGCGGTGGCGTCGGAGGCACCGACCTGGTTGAACAGGTCCTGGCCCACCGCCATCGCAATCTCGTACTTCTCGGCCTTGAGACCGTAAGTGCCGGCGATGCCGCAGCAGCGCGCGTTCATCTCGCGCACCTGCAAGCCAGGTATCAGTGCCAGTAGATCAAGTGCCGGCTTGCCGATCCCGTGACCCTGCTGCTGGCACGGCGCGTGGTAGGCGATCGTCTCGTTGATCGGCTCGAAGTCGGTCTTCAGCTCACCCTGCTGGTGCAGCTGCAGCAGCAGCTCGCAGATGTCGTAGGTGTGCTCGGAGACCCGGCGCAGGTCAGGGTCGTCCTCGAGGCCCAGGATCTCGCGAGCCTCATGCTGAAGCATGCCGGTGCAGCTCGGGGCGTTACCAACGATGATCGTGTCCTCGTCCAGGACGTAGGGGGCGAGCTGGCGTGCCAGCTTCAGCGCCGCCTTGCGGGCATCGTCGAACAGGCCGCTGGACTGCAGCGGCAGAGCGCAGCACCCCTGCTTCGGGATCACGACCTCGAAGCCGTTATGCTCGAGCACCGCGACGAGACGCTGGCCCTCCCAGGGCTCACAGTAATCGGTGCCGCAGCCGTGGAAGTAGACGACGCGGCGGCCCGTCGGCGGTGAAACGTGGCCCTTGGCCCACTTCGAGAACGGCTGGTGCGCAAACTTCGGCGTTGCCCCATCGCGAGCCACCTTCAGCACCTTCTCGCCGACGATGCGCAGCGGCCGGTTGCTCATCGCCCAGTTGGCAAGCGGCGCGATCGGCGTGGCGACCTTCCCCATCATCGGGACGCGAGTGATGATTCGATCACGCAGCGGGACGCCGTCGCGGCGCTTGAGCTGGTCGCGGGCCTGCGCGTTGATCTCAGCGATCTTCACACCCTGCGGGCAGACCAGCGTGCAGATGCCGCAGCCCGAGCAGTAGTCCACCGAATGGTCCACGCTGGGCTCACCCAGCACGCGGTAGCGCTCCGCCTGCGGGCCCTCGTACTTCGGGCCCGGGAACAGCGGTGTCACGTTCATCACCGGACATTGCGACTCGCAGATCGTGCACTTAATGCAGTGGTCGAGCGAGCCGCGCAACAGCTCCAGTTCAGCCAGATCAGCCATCAGATGATCTCCTTCATGCCGCCTGAGTTTGTCGCGAGCGATCTGCCGTCCTCGCCAAGCTGACCGGCCGCCAGCACCGCAGCGGCGTGGTAGCCGCTGGCGAGCGCGATGCCCTCGCCGCAGCCCTCGAACGCCGGCAGCGCGCCCGGCAGGGAGGCGCCGGCGACGACCACGTTGGCGGTGTCCGCCGCGTGCAGGTCATCCGTGACGGCCACACCCGCGCGCGCGGACGGCTGCTCGGCGAAGTAGTCGTCGACGAAGCGCGGCTCCTCCGGACCCGGCAGGCCCTGCAGCGGCAGGTCGAAGACGACCTCATGTCCGTGCCACGTCGAGTCCAGCGTGATGCCGCCGGAGTGAAAGCCGCCGGTCGCCAGCACGAACGCGTCGGCGCTGTAGGTGGTCGGCGAGCCGGCGGAAGCGGTCTGAACGGCGGTGATGCGGTCGCCCTCGCGCGTGTGTCCGATGACCTCGCCACCGAGTACCAGCCGGCCACCGGCCTTGACCAGCGCGCTGCGGAAGATCTCGAACAACCGCATACCCGGTACCGAAGGCGGTAACGTGCCGATCTCAAACACCGGCCGGCCGAGCCGCTCCTGCAGGTCGGCGAGCACGCCGTGCGGGTCGCGCAGGCCGAGCATGGCCGGCAGCGCGACGTGGTCGACGCCACGCACCTGCGCCGCGAGCTTGCCGGCGAAGCTGGCACGCCACTTCGGATCGTCGAGCTGCTGCGCCAGTGTGAGCGTGTTCGCGTCGGCGCGGTCGAGCGCGACAGTCAGCGTCACGGCCTCGGCGGCGATTCCGGCCGTCTCGAGGTTCGCGGCGCACAGCGCCGGGTGGAAGTCCCGCAGACCCTGCACGCCGACGACCAGCACGCGCCCGAGCGTATGCGCGTCGCCAGCAGCGAAGGTCTCCGGCACCAGCGCCGAAGGCTTCAGCGCGCCAAGCGCGGTCGGTAGCAGGTAGTTGCGATCGAGCTCGCCGACGTAGCTGTAGCCGGGCTGCGGCCCATCGACGGAAACCTGCTTGAACCAAGTAAGAGCGCTGCCGATGGTTTCAGCCGTCAGCGTCGCGTATGGATGCGACGGGTTCGCGGCGGCCAGCGCGGCGACGCCGTCAAGCGGCTCCTCGATCGCCTTGTCACCGACATAACCGGCGACGTCGATGGTCCCCGGCGCGAGGTTGGTCGAGCCGATGCCCTTCGCGAGCACGCAGACCTGCGCGCCGGACTCGGCCAAGCGGACGGCGGCGGTCATGCCAGCGGTGCCGGCACCGATCACCACCGCGTCGTAGTGAAGGCTGCGTTTCATGACTCGCTCCCTGAGGCCGCAGCGGTCGCCGGCGCGGCACTCGCGCCCTCGATCGCGGGTAGATGATCGATGTTCATCACGCCGTGGTAGATCCACTCGTCGAAGCGGATCTGACGGAGCTGATCGCCGTACAGCACCGGCGAGAGTCCGCGCCAGCGCTCCTGCAGGAAGTCACGCAGCGAGGTGTCGGCCTGCTCGGCGGAGAGCTTGTGCAGCTCGTGCATGATGCCGGCGGTGCGATAGATGCAGAAGCCGCCCTGGCAGGGACCCATCGCCAGGCGCAGCCGGCGACGGACGTCGTCGATCACGTTCGAGCCGGTCTCGTGCAACGTGTTCTCCAGCCGCTCGCGCGAGACGAGCTCGCACTCGCAGATGATCTGCACGTCGCGGACGCGCTCCTCCTTCGATTGGAGGCGAGTGCTGAGCTTGTAGGGCTCACCGCTCTCATTGCCCGGCAGCGGCACGACCGCCGTCTGGCAAGGCCGCGGGTCACCCAGTATCTCGCAGGCAAGGTCCACGGTCTGCTCGGCCATCAGCCGACAGGTGGTGAGCTTGCCGCCGGTGATCGTGATGAAGCCGCCGACGCTGTCACGCTGGCGGTGGTCGAGCAGCGCGTGCTTACGGGTCACGTCGCGGTCGGCCGAGTCCGACGGCTTGGCGTCCTCGAACAGCGGCCGCACGCCGGCCCAGACGCGCAGCGCGCGCTGCTGGCGGAAGCCCGGTACCAGCCTCTCGCCCTGCTCGAACATCAGGTCGACCTCGGACTGCGGCACGCTGCGATCCTCGGGATCTTCGACGTGGTGGTCGGTGGTGCCGATCACCGAGACGGTCCGGATCGGCACGATGATGTCGCCGTCGGAGGGCCTGCCGCAGCGGTTCACGACGGTGTTCACGAGCCGGTGGTTCATCGCCACCATGACACCGCGGCCGGGCAGCACCCGGACGCCCTCGATCCCCGCCATCGACGCGATCCGGCCGGACCACGGCCCGGCTGCGTTAATGGTGACGCGCGCGCGAACCTCGAGATCCTCGCCGCTGCGGACGTCGTGGACGCGAGCGCCGACGATCGAGTCGCCCTCGCGGAGAATCTCGGTCACCTCGTGATAGGTGAGGATCCGGCTGCCGCGCTGCTCGGCCCCATCGGCCATCGCGCCGAGCATCTTCCACACCTCGACGTTCCCGTCGGGAACGCGAAACGCCCGAGAGATGCCGGGGTTCAGCCGCGGTTCCTCGCGCAGCGCCTGCGCGGCCGGGATCTCTTCACAGTCGACGCCACTGTCGTGGCAGCCCTTGGCGAACACATCCGCATACTCGGGGTCGTCGAATGGCGTCGTCACGAACAGGCCGCCGGTGTCTTCGATGCAGTCAGCGGCGACCTTTCTCAGAACTCGGTTCTCGGCGATGCATTCGGCGGCGGCGTCCGGGTCCTTGACCGCGTAGCGACCGCCAGAGTGCAAGAGGCCGTGGAATCGGCCGCTGGTGCCCTGCGCCAGGTCGAGACGCTCGACAAGGGTTACATCGAACCCCCGCAGCGCAGCGTCCCATGTGACTCCGGTGCCGGTAGCGCCACCGCCGATCACCAGTACATCAGTGTTGAGGGTGATCATGATCGAAAGCCTAGTGGGTTGAGGTTGTCCCTACCGCGACCTGCGCCCGTCGCCGATGGCACGCGTTCGGCAGCGGGCGCAGCATCACGGTCCTTGCGATTACTGATTTGAGGTCAGTTACTCGACCCAGTCGAGGGTCCGGCCGACGGCCTTCTTCCAGTAGTGGAGCTGCGTCGCACGCGTGGAGGGGTCCATCTTCGGCGTCCAGCGCTTGTCCTCTGCCCAGTTCTCGCGCAGGTCCTCCTGGTTGGCCCACAGACCCGTGGCCAAGCCAGCGGCGTAAGCGGAGCCCAGCGCCGTGGTCTCGGCGACCACCGGACGGACCACCGTCACACCGAGGATGTCCGCTTGGAACTGCATCAGCAGCTCATTGGCGACCATGCCGCCGTCGACCTTCAGCTCCTTCAGATCGACGCCGGAGTCGGTCTTCATCGCCTCGGCGATCTCAGCGGTCTGGAAGGCCGTCGACTCAAGCGCCGCGCGGGCGATGTGGCCGGCGGTGATGTAACGGGTCAGGCCGGTGAACACACCGCGGGCGTCCGAACGCCAGTACGGGGCAAACAGACCCGAGAACGCCGGCACGATGTAGGCGCCGCCGTTATCGTCGACGGTCCTCGCCAGGTCCTCGACCTCCGGTGAGGTCTTGATCATGTGGAGGTTGTCACGCAGCCACTGGATCAGCGAGCCGGTCACAGCGATCGAGCCCTCGAGGCAGTAGACGGCGGGCTGATCACCGATCTTGTAGCCGACAGTGGTGATCAGGCCGGACTTCGAGTCGGTGAACTCCGTGCCAGTGTTGATCAGCATGAAGTTGCCGGTGCCGTAGGTGTTCTTCGCGCTGCCGACGTCGAAGCAAGCCTGACCGAACGTCGCGGCCTGCTGGTCGCCGAGGATGCCGGCGATCGGGATGCCAGCCGCCGGGCCGGACGCGACCTCGCCGTAGACCTCGCTCGAGGAGTGGATCTCAGGCAGCATCGAGTGCGGCACGCCGATCACATCAGCGATGGTGTAGTCCCAGTCGAGGCGACGGAGGCTCATCATCAGCGTACGGCTGGCGTTGGTCACGTCGGTGTAGTGTTTGCCACCGTTGACGCCGCCGGTGAGGTTCCACAGCAGCCAGGAGTCGATGTTGCCGAAGGCGAGCTTCCCGGCATCGGCCTTCGCCTGCGCGCCCTCGACGTTTTCGAGGATCCAGCGAACCTTCGGGCCCGAGAAGTAGGTCGCCAGCGGCAGGCCGACACGGTCGCGGAAGCGATCCTGGCCGCCCACCTCGGCGAGCTCGTTCACGATCTTATCGGTACGGGTGTCCTGCCAGACGATCGCGTTGTAGACCGGCTCGCCGGTCTCCTTGTCCCACACCACCGTCGTCTCACGCTGGTTCGTGATGCCGAGGGCGGCGATGTCGTCCTTGCTTGCGCCTGCCTTCTCGATCGCCTCGACAAGCACCTCCTGCGACTTCCGCAGAATCTCCTTCGGGTTGTGCTCAACCCAGCCCGGCTTCGGGAAGATCTGCTCATGCTCCTTCTGCGAGACCGACACGACGCGGCCCTCGCGGTTGAAGACAATCGCCCGGGAGCTGGTCGTCCCCTGGTCGATAGCTACAGCGTATTTCGCCATGATGTCCTTTCAATTGGCAAGTGCCTCAGCAGCACTCGCGAACAGGTAGTAGGTCGAGGTCGCCCCGGGATCCTGGTGCCCAGCACTGCGCTCACCGAGATAGCTCGCTCGACCCTTGCGCGCGACGAGCGGCGTGGTTGCATGCATTCCTTCCGCCGCCGCCGTCACCGCCGCCTGCAAACCGGTGCCGAGGTCGGTGGCCTGCTCCAGCGCCGCCACCGCCGGCAGCAGCGCGTCGACCATCGTCTTGTCACCGGCAACTGCCTTACCGCGCGCCTGGAGACCATCCGCAGCCTTGCGCCAGCCGGCCGCGTAGGTGGGCAGGTCGACCTCGTCCTTACCGGCGAAGGCGCCGCCGAGCTGCAGGAACAGAGTTCCGTACAGAGGCCCGGCGGCACCGCCGACGGTTGAGATCATCGTCATCGCGACGGTCTTCAGCACTGCGCCGACGTCAGCCTGTGGGCTGGCCTGGAGCTTCTCGACCACCTTCTTCATGCCCCGGTCCATGTTCGAGCCATGGTCACCGTCGCCGATCTCGGTGTCGAGCGTCACGAGCTCCTGCCGGTGCTCGGCGATCGCCGCGGCGAAGAGTTCGATCCAGTGCTGAGTGCTCTCGCGAGTGACCGCCACGGTCATGCCCCCCAGCGCAGGCCCGGAGTGTTGACCGGTGCGTCCCAGTACCCGAGCAGCTCGTCGTCGAGCTTCAGGAGCGTGATCGAGCAGCCCTGCATCTCCAGCGAGGTGATGTAGTTGCCGATCAGGTTCCGCTCGATCTTCAGGCCGTGCTGCTGCGCCAGCTTCGCGACCTCCGCATAGACGATGTAGAGCTCGAGCAGCGGCGTGCCGCCCATGCCGTTGACGAATGCCAGCACGGAGTCACCCGACTCGAACGGCAAGTCCTCGACGATCGGGGTCAGCAGCCGCTCGGCGACCTGGGAGGCGGGACCGATCTTCTCGCGGAAGCGTCCCGGCTCACCGTGGATGCCGATGCCGATCTCGACCTCGTCTTCTTCGAGCTCGAAGCTCGGCTCGCCCGAGGCCGGAGTGGTACAAGGCGTCAGCGCCATGCCCATCGTGCGGACGTTTGCGTTGACGCGGCGACCGATCTCGGCGACCTCGTGCAGCGACTTGCCGGCCGCGGCGGCCGCGCCGGCGATCTTCTCGACCAGCACCGTGCCACCGACGCCGCGACGACCGGCGGTGTAGAGAGAGTCCTCGACAGCGACGTCGTCGTTCGTGAGGACGGTCTCGACCTCGATCCCGTCCCCCTTCGCGAGGTCAGCAGCCATCTCGAAGTTCAGGACGTCGCCCGTGTAGTTCTTGACGATGTGCACCACGCCGGCGCCACCGTTCACGGCCTTCGTCGCCTCGTACATCTGGTCCGGTGTCGGCGAGGTGAAGACCTGGCCGGGGCAGGCGGCGTCAAGCATGCCGGGGCCCACGAAGCCGCCGTGGAGCGGCTCGTGCCCCGACCCGCCGCCGGACACCAGCCCGACCTTCCCTTGCACCGGAGCGTCCGCGCGGACGATCGTGAAGGGATCGTAGGTGACTTTCACGCGATCCCCGTACGCAGCCTCGATGCCATGCAGCGCATCAGCTACGACTTCATCAGGATTGTTGATGAGCTTCTTCACCATGTGTCCTTGTGTCGATCTGAGTACCGAGTCGGTGGTGGGGAGCTAGCTCCCCACCACCGAGTGACGGGGTCACGGGATCAGTCTTTAGGCCCGATCTGCTGCGGGCCGACTCCCTCCTCACGCCGTTCGTTCGCTTCGCTAGTGTCAGTCTTCGGTGTGAAGCGGGCGCGCATGATGTTGCCCACGCCGTTGTCGTAGACCAGCGCAGCCAAGCCACCGCCGATCAGCGGACCGACAATTGGTATCCAGAGATAGTCGTTGATGTTGCCGTAGTTACCAGGCATCGCGACCTTCCCCCAGCCGGCGAGCCACGCCCACAGCCGCGGACCAAGGTCACGGGCGGGGTTGATCGCGTATCCGGCGTTCGCGCCGAACGAGATGCCGATCGCCATGATGACCATGCCGATGAGGAACGGAGCCATACCCATCAGGGCCTTGTTCGTGTTGAAGTCATCGGTCAGCGCGAAGATGAACAGCAGCAGGAAGAAGGTACCCACGATCTGATCGATCAGCGGCCCCCACACAGTGTGGAAGTACGCCGCCGGGAAGGTTGCGAATGTGCTGTAGGTACCCACCGAGGCAGCGGTGCCCTTGACGATGTGGTAGTGGGTATCCCAGTCGTTGATCGCCGCGTGGTAGACGAGATACACGAGCGCCGCGCCGACGAACGCACCGGCAACCTGCGCGATCCAGAACTGCACCACGCGGTTCCAGGGGAACTGCTTGCGCATTGCAAAACCAAGCGTCACCGCTGGGTTCAGGTGCGCGCCGCTGATCCCGCCGGTGACATACACGGCGAAAGCCACGGCCAGCGCCCATCCCCAGGTGATCAGTAGCCAGTCGCCGGATGATGAGAGCGGACCGGCGGTGCTGCGCCCTGAACCCCAGAGGCCCCAGAGCATTGCAACGGAACCGTCGCCGAAGCAGATGATGATGAAGGTGCCGAAGAACTCCGCCCAGCAGTCAGCGCCGAACCCCAGCTTCCACGACGGGCGAGCGCTACCTCGGGACGCAGCTTCGCTTACGGTAGCCATGCATCCTCCTTGAAAATTTGGTTGCGATCCGCGGCCTGAGCAGGGCGCTGGCATCACCAAAGGCAAGAGAGGACTGTCCCAGGGGACTACCGGGGCACTGGCCCTGTCTACGAGACAAACGACGACCTACGAGAGTCGCTTGCATAGCGCACGAAACCCGCATCTCTCTCCCAATGGCCATGCCGGCGGGCAGCTCCGCCGGGTGGGATCACTCTAACAACCGCGTACGACATTGTCAAACCAAGTGACTCTTGTCGCAAGATCTCGCATGGGCCTGGCGGGAACCCCCTGCAAGAGATAGAGTTCGCGAACTGTAGCCGCAACGCAGCGTCTGCGGTCAGCGGGAGGCGTCCAGACCTGGAGTGCGTCACAGTGCCCGGGAAGATCCAGTCCATAGAGAGAGCAGCAGCCATTCTTCGTCTGCTCTCCGGTCGTTCCGGGGCGCTTGGCGTCGTCGAGATCGCAAGCGAGCTGGGGCTGCCGAAGGGGACGGTCCATGGCCTGTTGAAGACCATGGTCGACGTTGGCTTCGTCAGGCAGGATCCTGCTACCGGCAAGTACCTGCTAGGCGTCGCGCTGCTGCACATGGGCTTCAGCTACCTCGACGGCAATGAGCTCCGCGCCCGCGCGCTGAACTGGTCCGACTCGCTGGCTTCGCGCACCCACGAGTCAGTACGCATCGGCATGCTGCATGAGAAGAAGGTGCTGATCGTCCACCACGTCTTCCGGCCCGACAACACGCTCCAGACGCTTGACATCGGCGCGCTGATGCCGGCGCACGCAACAGCGATCGGGAAGATCCTGCTAGCGGCGCACCCACACACCACCGACGAGCTGATCAGCGCCGGCCTGCAGGCCTACACGGACGCCACGATTACCGATGGTAAGGCACTCCGTCGCGAGCTCACGCGCGTACGCGATCGCGGCTGGGCGTTCGAAGCCGGCGAGCTCGAGCCGATGCGCGGCTCGATCGCCGCGCCGATCATCGATCGCGGTGGTCGGACCGTCGGCGGCATGGGGATCTTCGGCTCGCCCGAGCGACTGTTCACGGCGCGACTGCCGCGCCACGATCTGCTCACGTACGTACGCGAGCACGCGCGTGCGGTCTCGCAGGAGTTGGGTGCGATCCCGTGGTAACGATCGCCTCCACTTCGGCGTACGCTGGTGCCACGTTCCGCTGGTTGCGCAGTGTGAGAAGGTGAGAGAGAAGCGATGAAGGAACGTTATGTTGCTGCGATCGACCAGGGCACTGGCTCCTCACGTTGCCTGGTCTTCGACCACTCGGGACGGATCGTCTCGGTGGCGCAGAAGGAGCACTTCTCGGTCTTCCCGCGACCGGGCTGGGTCGAGCACGACCCCGAGGAGATCTGGAACAACGTCCAGGCGGTCGTCGATCGCGCCCTGACGAGCGCCGACCTCAAGCCTTCGGACCTGGCCGCGCTCGGCATCGCGAACCAGCGCGAGACCACGGTCGTCTGGGATCGCGAGACCGGGAAGCCCGTGCATCCTGCGATTAGCTGGGAGGACACGCGCACCAAGCGACTGGTCCAGAAGCTGGCCGCGGAGCCACGGGGCAAGGAGCTTCTCGCGCGCACCGGCCTGCCACCGAGCAGCTACTTCGCAGGCCCGAAGATCCGCTGGATCCTCGACCACGTACCTGGGCTCCAGGAGCGCGCCGAGGCCGGCGAGCTGCTGTTCGGGACGATGGACTCGTGGCTGATCTGGCGGCTCACCGGCCGCCACCTGACCGACGTGACGAACGCCAGCCGGACGCTGATGATGGATCTCGACACGCTCGACTGGGACGACGAGCTGGTCGACTGGATCGGCGTCCCGCACTGCATGCTGCCGGAGATCCGCCCGTCCGCGGAGTACTACGCCGACGCTCGCGGTGAGCTTGAGGGTGTGCCCGTGGCCGCCGCGGTCGGCGACCAACAGGCGGCCCTGTTCGGGCAGACCTGCTTCGGCGGCGGCGACACCAAGTGCACCTACGGCACCGGCGCGTTCATGCTGATGAACACCGGCGAGCAACTGGTGCGCTCGGGTAACGGGCTGGCTACCACCGTCTGCTGCCAGGTTGGCGACGAGGCCCCCACCTACGCCCTCGAAGGCTCAATCGCCGTGACCGGCTCGCTGGTGCGCTGGGTGCGCGACAACCTCGAGCTGATCGGCTCGGCGCCCGAGATCGAGACGCTGGCGCGGACCGTCGAAGATAACGGCGGCTGCTACTTCGTGCCGGCCTTCTCGGGGCTCTACGCGCCGTACTGGCGGCCGGACGCGCGCGGCGCGATCATGGGCCTGACCAGCTACATCACCAAGGGTCACATCGCTCGCGCCGTGCTCGAGGCGACCGCCTGGCAGACCCGCGACGTGGTCGAGGCGATGAGCAGCGACTCCGGGATCGTGCTGGGTGACCTACGGGTCGACGGCGGCATGACCGCCGACAACCTGCTGATGCAGCTCGTCTCCGATGTGCTCGGCGTTCCGGTCGTGCGACCGATCGTCGCTGAGACTGTCTCGCTCGGCGCCGCCTACGCGGCCGGGCTTGCGGTCGGCTTCTGGCAGGACCGCGGCGAGCTGCGCGACAACTGGCACGTCGCCGCCCAGTGGATACCACAGATGGACGCCGAGAAGCGCGAGCGCGGCTACCGCCAGTGGACCAAGGCGGTCGAGCGTGTCAGCGGCTGGCTCGACCCCGACGAGGACGACGCCGACTGAGCTCTCAGCCGGCGCGCCTGCCTACGCGTGGCTGCGAGGGTGGATTGGGAGGGAGAGGTGGAAACCGCGACCTGGCTTCTCAGCCGGCGCGGCGCTCTCGAAGAAGTGCTGGACCTGGTCGGTGACCGCGCGTGTGTCCTGCTGCGGCGGCACCGGGTCGCCGAAGCTGACCTTCACCGGGTAGCGGCGCGAGAACGGACGCGCGTACATCCGCTTCGGCCACTTCCGGCCGGGCGGCATCGCCCCCTGCGTGCCCACGACGGTAATCGGCACGATCATCAAGTTGTGCTTGGCTGCCAGCACGGCGGCGCCACGATGGATGCGACCGCGACCTTTCGCGTGCTTGCGGGTTCCCTCAGGGAAGATCAGCAGGCTCCAGCCGTCGCTGAGCAGCCGATCGACCTGGTTGGGGCCGCCAGAGAGCGCGCCGCCGGTGCGCTGCAGCGGCACGGTGTTGAACAGCAACGAGACCATTGCCCCGACCCAGCGCTTGCGGTAGAAGTAGTCGGCCGCCGCAGCTACGGCGGTGCGCTGACGCAGCTTGCGGGGCAACGCCGAGAGGACGACGGGCGTGTCCATGTGGCTCGAGTGGTTGGCGACGAAGATCACCGGGCCGCTGATGCCGCTGAGCTTCTCGAACCCCACCGAGCGGCGTGCCGTGTAGTGATCGAGGATCGGGTTCATCACCAGTGCCATGAAGTTCTCGCGGAACCACCGCGCCGTCCACGACCGCGCCCAGCCGAAGTCGAGCTGTGCCGCGGCCGCGCCGATTGCCCGCGCGCGCCCCGGCACGGCTTGGGCCATCCCGCGTGCGCGCTCGGGAATGCGCTGCGCGAATTCGTGACCTCGCTCGGACGACGACTGCGCGTCGTCTTTCAGCGCGCCGGCGACCTCATGGCCGGCCTTAGCCGCGGCGCTGCCGGCCGGCTGATGCATGCCATCGGCTACGGGCGGCGCAACTGAACCCACCGTCTCCTTGGCGGAATCGGCGGAACTTCCTCCACGACTCTCACTGTACGCCCGCATGATGTCCGCACTAACCCCACTTCTCACAACCCGTTACAGGTCGACTGCAAACGGTCTTATCTCAGGCAGTCTAGGTCGGGCGCCTGGAATCCGCACCCCCGGTGCCATCCTGGTCGGATCCGGCCTGCTGCGGAGTGCGATCCGGGGGTCGGACGATTACTGAACCAGCCGGTCCTGGCAATGGTATGCGAGTTCGTCAAACGTGCTGGGACAGACTCGCATTCCACTGCTGGCGACCAGCTTCTCCTCCCCGCCCCGGCCCTGACAGCCGCGCCGCCTCGCCGTCTGGCAATGTGGATGGCATGGAGCAGCACGACACTTCCGGCGGGGCTTCCGGTGGCGGCGGCGGGCTCGACCTGACGCTCGGCGGCCCGCGGCTCGGGCTCGACCTGACGCTCGGCGGCCCGCGGCTCGGGCTCGGCCTGGCGGCGCTCGGCCGCCCCGGCTACATCACCATCGGTCACGCCGGCGACTTCGCGCACGGCCGCAGCGTCGAGGCGATCCGCGCGCAGGCGCACGAGGTCCTCGATGCCGCCTACGACGCCGGCATCCGCTACTTCGACGCGGCTCGCTCGTACGGCCGCGCCGAGGAGTTCCTGAGCACCTGGCTGCAGGGCCGCGGGCTCGAGCCAGCGGCCGTCACGACCGGCTCGAAGTGGGGCTACGTCTACATCGCGGACTGGCGCGTCGACGTCGAGGTGCATGAGCGCAAGGAGCTCACGGTGGCGAACTTCCTGCGCCAGAAGGAGCTCACGAAGCAGTTGCTCGGCCCTTGGCTGCGTCTCTACCAGATCCACTCCGCGACGCTCGAGAGCCGTGTGCTCGAGGATCGCGACGTGCTCGACGCGATGGTCGAGCTGCAAGCCGAGACCGGAGTCGCCCTGGGCCTGTCGGTGAGCGGTCCCCAACAGGGCGAGACCGTGCGGCGGGCGATCGAGACCGGCGTCTTCGGCTCGGTCCAGGCGACCTGGAACGTGCTCGAGCCGTCGGCCGGCGCTGCCCTGGCGCAAGCGCATACGGCCGGACTCAAGGTGATCGTGAAGGAGCCGGTGTCGAACGGCCGGCTGACCGCGCGCGGCTCCGGGCCGGCGCTCAGAGTGCTGCGGAGCGAGGGCGAGCAGACCGGGAGCGGGCCGGACGCGGTCGCGCTGGCCGTGGCGCTCGCGCAGCCGTGGGCGGACGTCGTGCTCAGCGGCGCCACGACCGTGCCGATGCTGCGCTCGAACCTCGCCGCGCTCGAGCTGACGCCCTCGGCATCGCTGCTCGAGCGCCTGCCAACGCTGGCAAGCGTGCCCCAGGCTTACTGGCAACTGCGATCGGAGCTCCCATGGACCTGACGATGACGATGACCACTACCACCAACGGTTCCCAGCCATGGTGAGCCGCCCCGCCTTCACAACTGCGAGCCTGCCGGACCTCAGCGGCCGCACCGCGATCGTGACCGGCGCCAGCAGCGGCCTCGGCCGCGAGACGGCGGCGGCCCTCGCGCGCGCGGGTGCGCGCGTCGTACTGGCCGTCCGCGACGTCGCGAAAGGACGCACCGCCGCTGCCGCGATCCGTGGCGAGGCCGGCGCAGAACTGGCGCTCGAGGTCCGGCCGCTCGACCTTGCCAGCCTCGCCACGGTTCGCGCCTTCGCCGCGGCCTGGGACGAGCCGGTTGATCTGCTGGTCAACAACGCCGGCGTGATGGTCCCGCCGCGGACGCGTACCCCGGACGGCTTCGAGCTGCAGTTCGGCACCAACCACCTCGGGCATTTCGCGCTGACGAACCTGCTGCTGCCGCACATCACCGGTCGGGTAGTGACCGTCGCGTCAATGGCACACCGCATCGGCAGGATCGACTTCGACGACCTGAGCTGGCAGCAGCGCCGCTACCAGCCGTGGCGCGCCTACGGCCAGTCGAAGCTCGCGAACCTGCTGTTCACCAGCGAGCTGCAACGGCGGCTGGCCGCCGCCGGCTCGAGCGTGCTGGCGATGGCGGCGCACCCCGGCTACTCCGCGACGAACCTCTCCGCCCACGCCGGCAGCGCGGTGCTGCGCAACCTCATGCACGTCAGCGATCGGATCTTCGGCCAGAACGCCGCCGCCGGCGCGCTGCCAACCCTCTACGTCGCCGTCGGCGACTTCCCAGGCGACAGCTTCGCCGGCCCCGGGCGCCTCTTCCAGACCCGCGGCGCTCCGATCCTCGTCGGTCGCTCCAAGGCCGCCCGCGACCTGGATACCGCGCGGCGGCTGTGGGAGGTCTCCGAAGAGCTGACCGGCGTGCGCTTCCCCTTCTGACTGCGTAACGCCACCTTGTCGCGGGATCGTTGGCCAAGGTGGGCCGAGACCTCATAGTGGTACGCTTCTAACATGTCCCACACCGAGAAGATCACTGTTGGCGATCGTGGTCGCATCGTGCTGCCGGCCTCGGTGCGGTCGACTCTGGGGCTCAAACCCGGCACGCCGGTGCTGATCAGCACCGAGGAAGATGGCTCGCTCCGCTTGCGCCCCTATCGGTCAGTTGCCGATGCGAACCGCGGCCTGCTGGCCCGGCGTGTTGGCGGCGACTCGCTAATCGATGAACTGATCGCCGAACGCCGAGCAGCGGCAGAACACGAGCGATAGTGCCGACCACCGTCAGCCAGATCCTTCTCGACGCATCGGCCTTTCTCGCGTATCTGGGCGGCGAGCCGGGCGCTGAGGTGGTCGGCGAGGCCATTGCCACAGGCTCAGCGATCTCGACCGTCAACCTCGCCGAGGTATTGAGCACCCTCACCGCTCACGACATCGAGCCAATCAGCTTCTTACAGGAGCTCAGTGATCGGCACCTTCTCGACGGCGCTATCAAGGTCGAGCCGTTTACTGCAGCCGACGCAGCCGAGACCGCGCGCCTGCGGCCGCTGACACGCACGACCGGACTGTCACTCGGCGACCGCGCGTGTCTCGCAGTCGCTCACCGGCTTGACGTTGCGGTGCTAACCGCGGACGCCGCCTGGTCCACCATCGAGCTCGGCATCGAAATCGTGATGATCAGGTAGACAAGTACCTGATCATCACACACGAGCGACACGACTGCTAACGAACCTCTCGGTCCGACTCGGCGACGGTAATGCCGATTAGCATAACCTGCATTACCGTCGTAACACTACAAGCAGATGCCGTCCACCTCCTCCTCCTGCTTGCTGCCGCTCAGTGCGGTGTCGCGAGGTCGGCGGCCAGCTGCGGAGCGCCGCCCTCGATCTCGAAGCGCGGCAGCAGGTACTGCTCGGAGCGGGTCGCGTAGGCGTGCTGTTCGGTGACGGCATCGGCGTAGCCAGCAGCCTTGACCGCGGCGATGACGGCGGCATCGTACTTACTCGACGGGTAGCAGAAGCTGTTAGCCGGAATGTGGAACGTACGCCGCAGGAACGCGCGGGAGGCAAACACCTGGTAGTGCAGCTTCGCGGCTGAGAGCGTGGTCAGGTTTGGATGCGAGACCGAGTGCGAATCGACCTCCCAGCCCAGTTTCAGCACATGCCGGATCTGGGCGTCCGAAAGATGGTTAGCCGTAATCTCGTTAAGCACGCCGGGCCAGCCGTAGCGGGCCATGACTTTCGGCGCGAACGTAACCTGTGGTTGGTAGCCGTTGTCGAAGGTGATCACGATCGGCTTGGCCGGCAAGGTGCCGCCGTGATACCAGGCGCTCATTACCTCGTCGAGCGTGACCGCCTGATAGCGATGGGCGTGCAGCCACGCCATCTCCGCTTTGAAGTCCGCGTCGGAGACGTAAAGCATCGGGAAGCGTGCGCCGGCGGGAGCCTTGCCAAGTTCGTGGTAGACGAGGATCGGTACCGGCCCGGGGTGCTTTACCCAGCTTGCCTGCGGGGTCGCGTTGCGGACCTCGGGACTGCGCTTGGCGGCGGGGCGCTGGGCACGGTGGCGCCCACTCGGCCGCGAGGTCGTTGTCGTCCTGGCGACAGGCCCCGTCCTCGCGGCGGACCCGCCGCAGCCGGCCGGCGTAACAGCCAGCGCAACGCCGACAGCCAGGACCCCAAGCGCTTTAAGCATCGACGCCGCTAGCTTACAGCGACTTGACGGAGTGGGCTCGCGCCTAACTGCGGCCTTACAGCCCGGGGGTGGTCCAGCGGGACCACCCCCGAGAACGAAGCGTCAGACAGTCGCCGTAGCCGGTTGCTCGTCGCTGAACGTCTCGCCCCGCGCCGCGCGCTGCAGTAGCGAGGCCGGAGGCTCGAAGCGCGCGCCGTACCTAGCGACAAGCTCGTGGGCACGGGCGATGAAGCCCTGCAGGCCGCCCTCATAGCCGTTGATGAACTGGAGCACGCCGCCGGTCCAGGCGGGAAAGCCGATGCCGATGATCGAGCCGACGTTCGCGTCGGCGACCAACTCGATCACACCCTCGTCGACGCATTTGACGGACTCGAGCGACTCGATGAACAGCAACCGCTCCCCCAGCTCGTGCAGGTCGAGCGTCTGCGGGTCGGCGATCGGCGGGAAGACATCGGCGAGGCCGGGCCAGAGACCCTGGCGTTTGCCGCCCTCGTACTCGTAGAAGCCACGGCCCTCGAGCCGGCCCGGGCGCTCGAACTCATCCAGCATCCGGTCGATCACCGCGGCCGCGGCCGGTGCCTCCCAGCCGCTGCTCGCGCCCGCATGCTCGGCGGCGCGGCGGATCTTCCGCATCAGCTTCAGATTCAGCTCGTCCGAGAGCTGCAGGACCGGGGCCGGGTAGCCAGCTTGAGCGGATGCCTGCTCGATGCTCGGCGCCGGGACACCCTCGGCGAGCATCGCGATGCCCTCCATGATGAAGGTGCCGATCACGCGGCTCGTGAAGAAGCCGCGGCTGTCATTGACCAGGATCGGCGTCTTGTGGATCTGCTTGACGAAGTCCAGGGCCCGGTAGGTCGTCTCGGGCGCCGTCTGGTCACCGCGGATCAGCTCGACCAGCGGCATCTTGTCGACCGGTGAGAAGAAGTGGATGCCGATGAAGTCCGCCGGCCGCGTCACCGCGTGGGCAAGCTCCCCGATCGGCAACGTCGAGGTGTTCGAGCCCAGCAGCGCATCCGGCGCGAGCTGCGGCTCGATCTCCTTGAAGACCTGCGCCTTCACTTGCGGGTCCTCGAACACGGCCTCGATCACCATATCGGCGCCGGCCGCGTCCTCGGCGTCGGCGGTCGGGTGGATCCGTGCCAGCAGCGCGTCCCCCTCCGCGCGGCCGCTGCGTCCGCGCTCGACGGCCTGCTCGACGAGCTTCACCGAGTAGCCCTTACCGCGCTCCGCCGCCTCCAGGCTGACGTCCCTGAGCACGACCTCGATCCCTGACCGTGCGGCGACATAGGCGATCGCCGAGCCCATCATGCCGGCGCCGAGGACGACCAGCTTATGAGCCGTGAAGCGCTCAGCATCGCGCGGACGACCGCGGGAGCCGTTGGCCTTCTGCATGTCGAAGAAGAGCGCTTGGATCATGTTCTTGGCGATCTGACCGGTGGCGAGCTTGATGAAGTAGCGACTCTCGATCTCCAGCGCCGAGTCGAAGTCGACCTCGGCGCCCTCCACGGCGGCCGCCATCGTCAGTAGCGGCGCCGGCATGTTCTGGCCTTTCAGGCGCTTGCGGAGGTTCGCCGGGAAAGCGGGTAGCTGGCCGGCGAACGCGGGGCTGGATGGGACGCCGCCGGGGATCTTGTAGCGCTTGTCGGCATCCCAGGGCTGCTGCGCGCCAGGATGCTCGCGAATGAAGCGCTTTGCCGCCGGGATCAGCTCCTCAGCACTGCCCACGACCTCGTCGACGAGGCCGACCGCCTTGGCCTCAGCCGGCTTGAAGCGCTTGCCGGTCAGCAGCACCTCGGTCAGCGCCTTGGCGATGCCGAGCATCCGCACCGTGCGGGTGACGCCGCCGGCGCCGGCCAGCAGGCCGAGCTGCACCTCCGGGAAGCCGACGATCGCCTTCGGCTGATCGACGACGATCCGGTGGTGCGCCGCCAGCGCGAGCTCGAGCCCGCCACCGAGCGCGGCGCCGTCGATCACCGCGACGACCGGCACGCCCAGCGTCTCAAGCGCCCGCAGCTTCGCCTTGACCTCGCGGATCCAGCTCCCGAACTCGTCGGCGTTGTCAGGACGGGCGCGGATCACGTCGTTCAGGTTGGCGCCGGCGAAGAACGTCTGCTTGGCGGAGGCGATGATTACGCCGCTGATCGCCTCGCGCCGGGCCTGGAGCTACGCGACGACATCGCCCATCGCCTCCCTGTAGGCGCCGTTCATGGTGTTGACCTTGCTGTCGGGGTCGTCGAAAGTGAGCAGGACGATCCCGTCCTCGTCCTGCTGCCAGCGGACCATGCCCAGGGTCAGCTCTTCCACGTTGCTCGCCATCGTCAGATCGCCTCCACCACAGTCGCGATTCCCATGCCGGCGGCGACGCACAGCGTCACGAGCCCGTTCCGGCCGCCGGTCCGGTGCAGCTCGTCGATCAGCGTCGAGAGCAGCATCGCTCCGCTCGCGCCGAGCGGATGGCCCATCGCGATCGCGCCGCCGTTCACGTTGACCTTCTCGGGGTCGAGGTCCAGCTCCCGCAGGAAGCGCAGCACGACCGCGGCAAACGCCTCGTTGACCTCGACCAGGTCGATGTCGTCGAGCGTCAGGCCGGCCCGCTGCAGGACCTTCCGCGTTGCCGGCGCCGGCGCGGTCAGCATGATCGTCGGATCGGTACCGGTAACCGCGGTTGCGACGATCCGCGCCCGCGGCGTCAGTCCGAGCTGGGCGCCGATCTGCTCGTTGCCGATCGCCAGCAGCGCAGCGCCGTCGACGATCCCGGAAGAGTTGCCGGCGGTGTGGACGTGGTCGATCCGCTCGAGCCAGTGGTACTTCTGCAGCGCGACGGCGTCGAAGCCGCCCAGGTCACCCAGTGCCGCGAACGAGGGCGCGAGCTGTTCGAGCCCTGCGACGGTCGTGTCGGGACGAACGTGCTCATCGTGGTCGAGGACAACGCTGCCGGTCACGTCCCTGACCGGGACGAGCGAGCGCGTGAAGCGGCCCTCGGCCTGTGCGGTTGCCGCCCGCTGCTGCGACTCGGCGGCGAAGGTGTCGCACTGCTCGCGGTCGAAGCCACCGAGCGTCCCGATCAGGTCGGCGCTGATGCCCTGCGGCACGAACGAGGCGTCGTAGGAGGTGATCGGGTCCATCGCCCAGGGGCCGCCGTCGCTGCCCATCGGCACGCGCGACATCGACTCGACGCCGCCGGCGAGCACCAGGTCCTCCCAACCGGAGGCGACCTTCTGGGCCGCCATGTTCACCGCCTCGAGCCCGGAGGCACAGAAGCGGTTGATCTGCACGCCGGCGACGCTGTCTGGCAGGCCGGCGGCCATCGCCGCGGCCTTGGCGATGTCTGCGCCCTGGTCGCCGACCGGCGTGACGCAGCCCATCACCACATCATCGATTCGTGCCGGATCGAGGCCGTCGTTACGAGCGAGCAGCTCTGTCATGAGGCCCGTGACGAGGTCGATCGGCTTGGTCAGGTGCAGCGCGCCACTTGACTTGCCGCGCCCGCGCGGCGTGCGGATCGCGTCGAACACGAGCGCCTCGGTTGCTGGCATTTCCATCTCTCCTCGGGGGTTCCTGTCGGTGGTCTCGGTCGGCAGCCCTGGTCGGTGACCCTGGTCGGTGACCCTGGTCGGTGACCCTGGTCGGTCGGCGCCGGCAGAGCCATCCACGGGCCTTGCCGACATAGATGTCTGTTATAACCGACACATATGTCGGATAGTAGTAACCATTCTCAGGGCCCCCGAAACATCAGGGGCACCCGACGCCGCGGCGATGCACCCCGACTGCGGCTGCCCGGGGCCGAGCGCCGTGAGCTGATCCTCGAGGCGGCGACCGCCGAGTTCGCGCAGCTCGGCTACGAGGGTGCCTCGATGGGCCAGATCGCCGCCGCCGCCGGCGTCACCCGCACCGTGCTCTACGACCACTTCACCTCGAAGCACGAGCTTTACGTCGAGCTGCTGCGGATCCAGTACGGCAGCCTGCTCGCGGATCTCAGCACCCCGATCTCATCCGATGAGCCGATGGCGGAGCGCTTCGCCTCCGCCTTCAACACCTTCTTCCGCTTCGTCGAGGATCGGCCCCTCGCCTGGCGACTGCTGTTCCAGGCCCAGCCACCGACCGACCCCGATGTCGTCGCCGACTACCGCGCGGTGGTCGCCGAGTGCAACCGCCTGCTGGCTTCATTCTTCGAGGCTGATGCCCGTCGCGCCGGCGTCGACCCCGCCTCCGACGTCGGTCGCCTGATCTTCGCGATGCAGATCGACGCGCTGCACGGTGCCGCCCGCTGGTGGCGTTCGCACCCGTCCACCCCACGTGCCGAGCTTGTGCGCGCCGCGGTCGCGACCCTGTGGACCGGCATGAGCGCCGCCGAGCGCGGCGAGCGCTGGGTGGACGGGGAGTAGACGCCCCAGGTCTGGTTCCGGTTCTGGTTCCGGCGCCGGCTCTGGCTCTGGTTCTGGCTCCGGCTCTGGCTCTGGCTCCGGCTCCGGCTCCGGCTCCGGCTCCGAGAGTACCTTCGTGCCGCCCACCACCTCTGGCGCCGTCTAGGCAGCGGCCGACGGCTCACCCTCCTCTAATCCGTAAAACTTCGCACTCCGCAGCGGGCGTCGCCGGGGTTCGAAGTTTTACGGCTATATGCCGCCGTTTCGTGCAATCCAGAGACGATCGAACCGGAGTTCGAGGTTTTACGGATCCCACGCCCGATCTCCGTCCGGGTGGCCGCAGGACCTTGGGCTTGGGCCGGGGGCCGCCGTCGTGCGGGCCACAACCGCTGGCTCTAGCCGAGACTCGCTACCCAGGATCCTGGATCGTATTTCTGTCCAGGGGGCTGTCCAGAGGCCCTCAACACAGTGGACAGCCGCATCGCTTAAATGCCTGCATTTTCCAGACTTAGCCACATGAGCCGCGCCCCAGGACCCTGATGGCTTACAGGGCGTAACGACCATTTGTCACAAAGTCGTTACAGACCACCACACATTAGGCACATGTCAGTCGGTATAAATACCGACGTGAGCGCTGAGGCGACCTCAGCTGCTTCGCCGGCAATGCATCATCAGCCTATACGCCGGCGCAGCGGAGCCGCGCAGCGCATACCAGCGCCTCAAACAGCAGCAGCCGTCTGATGCATCTAGGCGGTGACCGCTACCCCCTGAACGCCCTAACCGGAGAGCTATGAAGATCACCGTCAACCTTACACAGCTATCGATCGGCGTCCTGATCGGCGTGGCACTGGCGAGTGGCGGCTATGCCGTCGCCGCGACGACGATCAGCAAGACTGTGCGCGGCTGCGTTAGTAAGAAGTCCCACGTCCTCACCGTCCAGAGCAGATGCCCGAAGGGCACGACTGCGCTCTCATGGAGTCAGCAGGGTCCGCGGGGCGTCGCCGGTAAGACGGGGGCGCAGGGAGCAGCCGGGACCGCGGGCCAGGCCGCGTCCGTACAGGTCGGGACGGTGACGACGTCGACGACCGCAACGCAGGCCGCTGTGACAAACGTCGGGACCAGCTCCCGGGCGATCCTTGACTTCACGCTGCCGGAGGCCAGCACTGCGGTGGCCAGCAACGGCGAGCAGCTCCGCGCGTGGGGGCAGGTGCTCTCCAACGCGTCGGGCACGAACACGATGGTGCCGACGCTGGCGTACAGGTCGAGCAACGTCATGGACGTGACCTCGCCCGCCTACGGTGTCTACGACATTCAGATTTCCGGTTGCAGCGATGCTGGGTTGACTGATCCGGTTATTCAGGCGACGCCGGATGAGTACAAGGTCAACGCCAACCACGACGACTCGACTGGCAACGTCGTCGCGCTCACCACCTCGTGGAACGTCAACCCTGACAACGGCTACCTCGTCGTCGAGGTCGAAACCAACGACCCGGCGACAAACGACCGGGTCGACTCAGACCTGCAGTTCTCGGTGATCTGCTGAGCGGGGACGGCATGCGCGACTAGGTCACACACTCACTTTCTCAAGCTGACCGTCAGCCTCGCCGCTTGCCGCGGCGGGCTGACGCGCCAGACGCGGTGGCGCCAGGGCCGGTACCGGCGACCCTGGCGCCTAGCGGTCGAGAACACGGCTCTCGAGCGCTGACGCCGGACGCTACCAGCCATCTCGCTGATAGCCAGGCGTCGTCCCTCGAGATCAAATCTCCAAACCCACATGGGAGGGACGATGCCTACCAGAAGAGCATCCACTAACCCGCCGACCAGCGGGCGCCGCCACAGGCAGCATTTGACCCTACGGCTCGCCGCCTTGGCGGTCGCACTTCTGACGATCGGCGCGGGACTCTCGATCGCGTCCGCGCCGTCAGCGCAGGCATACACCTACAACGCGCTGCTGCAGGCCGGTTGGGCCATGCCGATTGGCGCTCCCGACGTCGCCGTCAACGACACCGGCTGGGTCACCGCCCTATCAAATGGCGGGGGCGGCTCGCCGATCGCAGACCAGCCGTGGAACGCCCCGTCCGGGGAGCTGTTTAATAAGTTCGCGTATACCGCCGCGAACTTCTATGCCAGCGCCGCCGATATCCCATACACCGGCGCATTTAGTGGCGGGATCTGGGCTTACTCACCCTCGGTGAGTGGCTCGATCGTGTTTCCGTGGACGAATGACTGCAGCGTGTATTTGGGCAGCGACGGGAACATGTGGTGGACCGCCTACGGCAACGGCGGCAAAGCGGAGAACGGCGGCGGTGGCGTGGGCGCCTGCGACCAGACCGGCAACGAAGGCTGGAACCTGACGAACATTCAGCAGGCGTACAACGGCGGCGGATCCACCGCCGGCGCTGAATGGTCCAGCCTCCATCTGCACTCCGCGTGTGACGCCGCGGTCTGCAAAGACGAATACGGCGACATGACTGGTGAGGACGAGGTGCAAAACATGTCCGCCGGCGTCGATGACCCGCAGGCCACACCATCCAACTCGCTGAACTACGTGACCTACCCGGACGGCAGCTATCTGCCGGATCCGGCGACGCATTGGTATACGACCGTCGACCACTCAAAGTCGCTGCGGCTCAACTTCAACGCGGTTGATGCGAGCGGGGTCTGCTACCTCGAGGCGGACCTTGACGCGGTCGACGGGGGATCAAGCACCAGCAGCGGCGACCTCGTGACGAGCCCGACGACCGGCAACGGCGGTGTGGCCAACCCCGGTGGCGAGATCGGGCAGGAATTCGCCAACGACCACCCCTGCGACGGATCAGAGAACTACAGCTACACCCTGCCCGCGAATGTGGCGTCCGGCGTCTACCACGACCGCATCATGGCCAGCAACGCCAGCCAGTATGAGGGCGCCGGCTTCAACAGCACTAACGCTTCCACCAGCGGCGCCTCGAACATCACCGGAAGCACTCAAACGCTGGAGATCGACAACACGGTGCCCGTCGTGACAGTCGGCGATCCGCAGGGCACCGATCAGAGCGTCACCGCAACCGTCCAGGTCGGCCCCTCGGGGCTGGCGGGCCGCGCCCCGGTCTGCACCGCCGGCGGTAAGCCGGCGGCGGTGACCCAGCCGGCGCTCAACACCACCACCAACGGCACCACGACCACAACCACCTGGACTGTCGACGATCCCGACCAGGTCGGCGTGAGCTGCACCGCCACCAACAATGACATCAACGTCGTCATGAGCAGCACCGGCGTCAACTACACCGACCCTACGAACATGCAGGGCGCGTGGGACCAGGACAGCCAGACCGCGATGGTGACGGCCACGACGTTCGAGAACGCCAGCGAAAGTGTCAACGACTGCTTCCTCGACAGCGCCCAGCTAGCCGCCCCGAACACCCAGGCGGCGAAGTTGGATGCCGCGTCGTTCGACCCGTCGACCGGCGCGCTCGCCGACGCCGCGAACGCCCAGGGACTCGCGAACTGCCGCAGCAGCGACACCAGCAGCGCCAGCTACGGCCTTTGGGTCGATCAGCAGACGCCGACGCTGCAGTTCACGGGCAAGGCGGCAGACGCCGCGAAGGCGGGCTTCTGGATTCCGGTCGATCCGACGATCGACATGCAGGGCCAGGAGACCACGGCGCTCTCGGGCGTGACGACCGAAAGCTGCTCGGTCGACGGCACGCAGGTTCCCGCCGCTGACATCAGCTACGGCGCCGACAACGAGGCGGAGTTCACGCTCGACGCCGGCAGCGGTGTTCACCGGGTCGCCTGCCAGCCGATCTCCGGCTCCGGGAAGCCGGGGGATACCTACCAAGAGACCGTGAAGCTCGACGTGCCGGGCTCCGGCGGCCTTGATCCTCACGGCGCGAGCCCGGATATCGACAACGGCGGCGCGGTCTACGCGCCGGCGCCGGACGCGGGCTGGCAGCGCTCCGCGCAGACGGTGACCATCCAGGCCGACCATAACAGCGGTGCACCGATCACCTCGATCACCTGCTCTGGCGGCGTGTTCACCGGCGGCGCCAGCACGGCGACGATCACCGGGCCGGCCGACAGCGACAACGGCATCGCGGCGGAGCTGACAGTCGACGGTGCGAACCGTGGCCTGAGCTGTCAGGCAACGGACTCGGCTGGCGAGCAGTTCGCGCTCGGGACGTGGGGGGAGCAGGTCGACATCAGCGCCCCCGGCGGGTCGTTCGTCGCGCAGGGCTCCTGGCCGTCGCCGGACGGCATCGAGGTTGACGCCAGCGACCCGAACGGCTACTTCGCCTCCGGTGTCGCTGGCGTCGACGTCACCGCCCGTAACCTCGCCACCGGCGCGGTCGCGGATCTCGGCGAGGCCAGCAGCATCGGCGGCGAAACCTACGAGCTGACCGGCGACCCGGACGGACAGCTCCCCGCCGGCAACTACGTTCTCTCCGCGGTGGTCACCGACATCGCCGGTAACACCGGCACCGTGAGCGGCCCGACCGTCAGCTTCCCGCTGCGCGAGACCACCAAGCTCACGGTCACCGCCGGCACCGGCCGGCACAAGCACACTGCTGGCCAGCAGCCGGCGACGCCCTCGGCGATCGCGCAGGCCAACCTTGCGGTCGCCAGCCGGGCGGTGCCGGCGCTGTTCGCGCACGGCAAGCTAACCGCCGCCGCCCAGTCGGAGATCTCGATCGCGAACGTCGCGGCGAAGATCGCCAAAGCGAGCAAGAAGAAGGCGAACGCGCCGGCGGTGCCGACGATCAAGCTCGCCTACGGGCAGCGCCTGACCCTCAGCGGCAAGTTGACCGCCAAACGCAAAGCGGTCAAGGGTGCCGCGATCCGGATCTACCAGAAGGTCAACGGCACCGGCACCTACAGCCTGCTTCGCACGGTTCACACCGGGAGGAAGGGCAACTGGTCATATCGCATCGGGGGCGGCGCCTCGAGGACGCTTTATGTGACATACCCCGGTAGCTCTGCGTTGCGGTCGGCGACCGCCGAGCTCAAGCAGTCGGTCACCGGACGGGTCACACTCAGCGGCAGCGGCGCGTTCGTCGCAAGCCACACGGTGACGCTGAGCGGTCGCGTACAAGGCGGGCACATCCCTGCCGACGGTCTACAAGTCCAGATCTGGTACACGGTCGCCGGCTCGCGCAGCCCGTTCGTGCACTGGATGGACGCCACCAGCAAGCGTGACGGCCGCTGGCACTACAGCTTCCGCCTCGGTGGCTACACCGCCGGCCTGACCTACGAGTTCGAGGCCCGCGTGCGCGGCCAGTCCGGCTGGCCATACCGCGGCACGGTCAGCAAGCCGGCAGCCAAGACGATCGGCTGACCAAGCCCGTCCGAGCAGCGCACCGCGTCTGCCGGGGGTTGGCGGGGGCTTCCACTCCCGCCAACCCCCGCTGGCCACTGTCAGCACCTCGTTTATTACAAGTTGGAGTGCTCATATGACACTCGAACTTGCGATAAACGACCCCGACATCTTGACCGCGCTTGGTGGTGTGCCCGGCCCGACGGTTGCAGGCTGCGTCTCGCTAGCCACCGACCCGAGTGCAGGCAACCCTCTAGAGTCACTGGGCGAATATGGCTACTCGTCCCGATATCCGAAACCTTGCAATCATCGCCCACGTCGACCACGGCAAGACCACCCTGGTCGACGCGATGCTGTGGCAATCCGGCATCTTCCGGACCGGCCAGGATGTCGCCGAGCGAGTGCTCGACTCGATGGACCTCGAGCGCGAGAAGGGCATCACCATCCTCGCGAAGAACACGTCCGTGAACTACAACGGCGTGAAGCTGAACATCATCGACACCCCCGGCCACGCCGACTTCGGCGGCGAGGTCGAGCGCGGGCTGACGATGGTCGACGGCGTGCTGCTGCTGGTCGACGCCGCGGAGGGTCCGATGCCGCAGACGCGCTTCGTCCTGCGTAAGGCACTCGAGTCGCGCCTGCCGGTGATCCTCGTGATCAATAAGATCGACCGCCCCGACTCGCGGATCGACGAAGTGATCGACGAGGTCTACGAGCTCTTCCTCGACCTCGATGCGAACGAGGCCCAGATCGAGTTCCCGATCGTCTACACCGACGCCCGAGCCGGCACCGCCACGCTCGACATCGAGCAGCCCGGCACCGATCTGAAGCCGTTGCTCGATCTGATGCTGACCCATATCCCGGCGCCGACCTACGACCCCGAGCAGCCGCTCCAGGCTCATGTCACCAACCTCGACGCCTCACCCTACGTCGGCCGGATCGCGCTCTGCCGCATCCACCACGGCTCGATCCGGAAGGGCCAGACCGTGGCCTGGTGTCGCCACGACGGCACGATCGAGAACGTCAAGATCACCGAGCTGTACGTCACCGAGGGCCTCGACCGCGTCAGTGCCGACGAGGCTAGCGCCGGTGAGATCATCGCCGTCGCCGGGATCCCCGAGATCACGATCGGTGAGACGCTGGCGGACCCGGACGACCCCCGGCCGCTGCCCGTCATCACCGTCGATGAGCCGTCGCTGTCGGTCACGGTCGGCATCAACGACGCGCCGCTCGCCGGTCAGGACGGCGACAAGCTGACCGCCAGCCAGATCAAGGCACGGCTCGACCGCGAACTGATCGGCAACGTCTCGCTGCGCGTCGCGGAAACCGATCGCCCGGACGTCTGGGAGGTCCAGGGCCGCGGCGAGCTGGCGCTGGCGGTGCTGGTGGAGATGATGCGCCGCGAAGGCTTCGAGCTGACCGTCGGCAAGCCGCAGGTGGTAACGCACCAGATCAACGGCAAGCTGCACGAGCCGATGGAACGCCTCAGCGTCGACGTGCCCGAGGAGTTCGTCGGCACGGTCACGCAGATGGTGGCCACGCGTAAGGGCAGGATGGAAGAGATGATCAACCACGGCACCGGCTGGGTCCGGCTCGAGTACATCGTGCCCGCCCGCGGCCTGATTGGCTTCCGCACTGAGTTCCTGACCGAGACGCGTGGCACCGGCGTGATGCACCACGTGTTCGAGGACTGGGAGCCGTGGCAGGGCGAGATCCGTACCCGCAGCACCGGCTCGCTGGTCGCCGACCGCTCCGGCCGCGTCGCCAGCTACGCGCTGTTCAACCTGCAGGAGCGCGGAACCTTGTTCGTCGACCCCGGCGACGAGGTCTACGAGGGCATGATCGTCGGCGAGAACTCGCGCCCGGACGACATCGACGTCAACGCGGTGAAGGAGAAGCACCTCACGAACATGCGTTCCTCTTCGGCCGACGAGCTGATCCATCTGGTGCCGAGCCGCGACCTTTCGCTCGACCAGGCGCTCGAGTTCCTGCGCGAGGACGAGTCCGTCGAAGTAACACCTCGGAACGTGCGCCTGCGGAAGACCGTGCTGACCCAGACCGCCCGCGTGAAGGCCACCCGCGCCCGCAAGCACGGCGACGCCACGCCCGCTCGCTAGCGATCGGCCGACCGCTCGGCCGGGCCCAGCTTCCCCTTCATATACCGTTGCCAGCTGGTCGAGGTGACACCGTCGCGGCCCGCCGGCGACCGCCTGCATAATCCGTTGCAAGGCTGGACCCTCAGGCCGCAGCCAGGGGTCCGGCGCTAACGTGGAACGCCACGCAACGGCCCCCCGACCGCAACATCGGCAGGCTTGACCGTGTTCCAACACTGTCTGCCGTGCCGCCGGGCGGCAGCTTCCGACTCATGCAAATACCCCGTCACTTCAAGCGACTCGCACTGACCACGGCCGCCGTCGGCACCTTGCTGGCGTCAGGCCTGATCTCTCTCAGCCAGGGTGACCTGAACTCCCAGATCTCAGCCGCGACGTCGACGGCGTCGAGCTTGCAGTCCCAGATCACCGCGGACTCCGCCCAGATCTCGAAGACCACAAACGGCGTCGACTCCGCCAAGCAGCGGCTCGCCACCGTCCAGAGCCAGCTGAATGCGCACGAGGCCGAGCTGCGTCAGGTCCAGACCCAGCTGATGGAGTCGCGCCAGCAGCTGGCCAACCTGGAAGCGCGGCTGAAGACCGCGACCCAGGATCTCGCGGCGAATCTCAAGGCCACCTACGAGAACGGCAACCCGAACCTCGTCGACGTGGTCCTGAACTCCAACGGGTTCACGGACTTGGTGCAGGACGTCTCGTTCCTGAAGAGCATCCGCCGCGCGGATGCACAGATCGTCACCGAGACGCAGCAGGCGCGCAAGCGCGTGCTTGGTGAGACCGACCGGCTCGGCAAGCTCGAGCAGCGCGACCAGTCGCTGACAACCCAGATCATGGCCCAGCGCACCAAGGCCTCGGCACTCGAGATCGCACTGCTGAAGCAGCAGACCTCCGAGCAGGCCGCCCGCCGCAGCGCGAAGTCCAAGCTCACCAGCGTCAACGCGCACCTCAGCAGCTTGAAGAAGAAGCTGGCGGCCGAGCAGGCCGCGGCTGCGGCTGCGGCCGAGCGCAGGGCGCAGGCAGAGCTTGCGGCTACCGAGTCCGCTGCCGAGAGCCAGACCGCGGAAACGGGGAGCCAGGTCAACCAGGACGTCGGGGGCATCGCCATCAACACCGGCGGCATGGTCCAGGCCCCAGCGGGCGCCCCGGCCGCGGTCAAGGAAATGATCGCCGCTGGCAACGCGATCGCCACTCTGCCTTACATCTGGGGCGGCGGCCACGGCTCGTTCACCGCGGCCGGCTATGACTGCTCCGGCTCGGTCAGCTACGTGCTGGCCGCCGCCGGGCTGCTTAGCGCCCCCGAGGTCTCTGGCAACTTCGAGAGCTACGGCGAATCCGGCCCCGGTAAGTGGGTCACGATCTACGCGAACTCCGGTCACGTCTGGATGGAGATCGCCGGCTGGCGCTTCGACACGGTCGCGCTGGCCGAGGACGGCACCCGCTGGTCACAGGGCGGCGGCGAGTTCGGCGGCTTCGTCGTACGCCACCCGCCCGGACTCTGACGTCCTGCCGGCGGCCTTCGAGCTGATCGTCGTTCATCGTGCTGCGATCGTTATCGATCGTGGCATTTCTTACCTATCTCTCACATTTGGTTGATCGCGCAATTACATGCCACGATTGAATCTCGTGGCAATGAGCACGAATAACCCACCCGCAGCAGGCGGCGCAGTACCGACCCCCGCTGCGATCAACTGGCGACGCCCTGAATTCGTACTGACGCTGCTCGGCCTGATCGGATTTCTGACGCTGCCGATCCGCATCACGACGATCTGGGGCGGTCTACCCGCGCACCCGCTGATCATCCACGTTCCGGTCGTCCTTATCCCGTGCAGTGTGTTAGGCGCCATCGCTTGCATCGTCCACCCAGCTTGGCTCAAGCGCTACGGCGTCCTGCTCTGCGTGGTCGCAATCGTCGCAATGTCGTCGATCTTCCTCGCCATGCAGGCCGGAGCCGGGCTCGAAGGCGTCCTCCACCTCCAGGGCCCGGCAGCACACTTGATCTCCGAGCACTCGCAGGCAGCACATATCCTCGCGGTGGTCTTCACGGTCTTCACAGCGGTCCTGATCCTGACGTTCTCCGCTGAGCGGATCGCGGGTGAGGCCGGCCCCACCGGACTCACCATCGCCGACCGGCTGCTCGCAGCCCCGCGCGTGGCGCTCGCGCTGAAGGTCGCCCTCGTCGTCCTGGCCGTGGTTTCCGCGTTCATGGTCTACCGCGTGGGCGACCTCGGCGCGCGGGCAGTCTGGCTCGGACGCGCGTAAGCGATCTGCCCGCGCTGGCGCGTTAGGGGCCGGCCCGCTTGGCCGGCCTCGAGTGGCCGGTTGGCGCTGCCGGTGCGGCCGGACGCTGAAGCCAAGACCCCACCCTAAGAAGCGGATGCGCGATCTCAGTATGGGGCGGGACCGGTTGACTGCCGTACAAGCAATGTTGGGACGCGCTTCTCGTGACAGACACGCCCGCTGAGCAGCAAGTCCGCTGCCAGCCAACCAAGCTCGGCCATCGGCTGGCGCACCGTGGTCAGTGGGATCGAACGGGCCGCCGGAATGTCATCGAAGCCGATGACCGACACGCGTTCGGGCACCCGGATCTGATGATCGCGCAAGGCAACCATCGCTCCGATCGCGATCAGATCGTCGGCGCAGAAGATGGCGGTCGGCAACGGATCAACGTTCTCGATCAGCCAATCAGCGCCGGCGCGGCCGGCAGTAGCGGTAAAGTCTTGGGCCTCGCGGACGATCAGGTCGGCACGAGCAGACTCAACTCTGCTAATCGCGCGCCGCGCACCAGCCAAGCGGTCGCGTGCCTGCCGGACCGATCTGGGCCCGTTCAGGAACGCGATTCGCCGATGACCGAGCTCCAGCAGATGCTGCACAGCAAGCTCGGCTCCGGCAACGTCGTCAACCGCCACTGAAGAGATCCCACGCGGACTGGTCATTGAGTCGTACAGCACCACGCGAGTACCACGCGTCACAACCTCACGCACCACCGCAAGATCTGAAGCCACCGGCGTCAACAAGATACCTCGCACATGCTGCGCCTCCAGCTCGCGGAGCAGTCGCGCCTCCTGCTGCGCGTCGGCGTGAGTGGAGGCAAGCGCCATCACGAATCCCTCCCGCGCCAGTCGCTGATCCATGCCACTGGCCGCTTCCATGAAGAACGGGTTGGTGATGTCGAAGACCGCTACCCCGACAAGCTGAGAGATGCCGCTGCGCAGCGCACCGGCGGCCGCATCACGTACGTAGTTCAATTCCGTGAGAGCCCGTTCCACGCGCGAGCGGAATTTAGGAGATACCGCGTCGGGCCGGTTCAGCACGTTCGATACGGTCCCGGCCGATACACCCGCTCGCCTGGCAACGTCACGTAGCCGCGGCCGCATCATCTCGCTGCCTGTGGCGAGGCCTCATATCCGGAAGCCGCCGGCGCTGCCGCGGCTCTTCCCCCAGACGTCGTCTCCGCGGCTTCTTGTTGTCCAATCGGCTCACATGGACTGGTAGCTAGACAATGAGCGGGACACTCCCCTAGGCCCGGAGGGTGTTCCCGGTTTGGGGGTCGAAGAAATGTAGTTCGGTGGTGTCGATGGTTAGGTTGATGGTTTCTCCGGTGGCAAGGCGAACGTGGGGGCCGACACGGGCGACGCCGGAGCCTTCCGAGCCGATCTCATTTTCCGCGCCAGATCCCTCGGCGAGGATGCGTTTGGCATCGGTTTTGAAATGGATCTGCTGTTCGTTACCCAAGGCTTCGATCATCGTGATCTCGCCCCTGAGATGCGCCGCGTTCTGGTCATCGGTGGCGGATAGGCCCTCTGGGCGGATGCCTACAACGACCGGCTTGCCCGCATAACCGATCAGCGCGGGATGGGCTTCTCGCACCGTACTGTCGATCGGGATCTCTTGTGAGCCGACCCGGAGCCGGTCCAGATCCGGGCTCGGGACGGCTTCATAGAGGTTCATCGCAGGGGAGCCGATGAACGCCGCCACGAACAAGTTCGCGGGCTTGTCGTAGAGCAGCTGCGCATGCTCGCACTGCTGCAGGACGCCGGCTCGCATCACCGCGACGCGGTCGCCCATCGTCATCGCCTCAACCTGATCATGCGTGACGTAGAGCGTCGCGACCCCCACCCGCCGCTGAATCGCCATCACATCCGAGCGCATCTGCACCCGCAACTTCGCATCCAGGTTCGACAGCGGCTCATCCATCAAGAACACCGCTGGATCCCTGACGATCGCACGGCCCATTGCCACTCGCTGGCGCTGCCCACCCGAAAGCTGCGCCGGTTTACGCTCAAGCCACTCCGTCAACCCCAAGGTCCGCGCCGCATCCTCAACCTGGCGCCGAATTTCCTCCTTCGGTAACTTCCGCAGCTTCAGCGCAAAGCCGATGTTATCCCGGACCGTCATGTGCGGGTACAGCGCGTAGTTCTGGAACACCATCGCAATATCCCGCGAGCGCGAATCGAGGTTGTTAACTGCTTTGCCGCCGATCTCGATCGTCCCCGCGGAAACGTCCTCCAGGCCAGCGACCATGCGCAGAACCGTTGTCTTGCCACAACCCGACGGCCCCACCAAAACCACTAACTCACCCTCATTGATCGTCAAACTGATATCGGGCACCGCCTCAAACCCATTCGGATAAACCTTCCTAACGTGGTCAAGCACAACAGTCGCCATCGTAAACGCTCCCTATCCGCAAAAACAAAGTCAATAACGAATCAGCGCCTAACCACTTGGTCGACACCGTAAATCGAATCGCATGGTGGTCGGCGCCACCGGCCCTCCGTTGCGCCACCTCTACGGACATCACAATCACAAAAACCTCTATGATCGGGCTTGCTGCCAGGTGCTACTCGTACTCACGCGACCTGGTCGCGAGGCAAGACTTCTGCGAGCCGACTTTCAAGGTCGCCTCGCGCGAGGAATAACTCCGGCGGCGCCAGCGCACCAGCCAAATCTGTGACAGGTGCATCGAGGTAGGCTCCGAGCTTATTGGCAGCCTGTACCTCGCCGCCCGGCGCAACTCCGCTCTCCACCGCCGCCTGTACAACGGCGGGCCAAAGGGTAACGTCGTCCATCACCTCCCGGACAGTCCGCGGCGCCGGGGACGGAATCGCGGCAGGATCATCAACGTCCCAGCTATGCCGGCCGTGGGCAACTGTCTCACCTTCCCCGCTTCCCGGCAAATATACCGTGGCGGTAGTACCGACCGGAACGACAATCTCGAGGTGGAACCGCCCGTCTCGCCGCCGCCAGCTGACCTCGGCCGGTCCATAAGGGGTCAGATGACGCGCACGTGCGTTGCTGATTTCAGCTGGTGCCTCCGGGCGGACAACGATTCGCCGATACCCTGGCGCCGCTGGCGCCAGACCTGCCACGCTGCGATGAATCCAGTCGGCGACAGCACCTAGTGCATAGTGGTTAAACGACGTCATGCCACTACCGTTCACGCGCCCGTCAGGAAGCATGCTGTCCCAGCGCTCCCAGACCGTCGTCGCCCCCATTGTCACGGGGTAAAGCCAGGATGGGCAGCCAGTCTGCAGCAGCAGCCGGTGCGCCACGTCGGCGTGCCCGGTGTGCGTCAGAGCATCGCATATCAGCGGAGTACCAACGAATCCGGTGCTGATGCGAAATCCGCTGACGCGTACGAGGTCGGCCAAACGCCTGCCCGCATCACGACGCCGGTCCACCCCTCCGAGCAGATCCCACTCGATCGCCAACGCATAAACCGCTTGAGCATCTGAGTTCACGCGCCCGGAAGAGGTGACGTAGGCTCGGGCAAACGCCTGACGCACCTCGGTGGCTAGGTGCGAATACTGGCGGGCCAACTCATCGAGACCGAGCACCTCAGCCGAGCAGGCAACGATCTCGGCTGATCGCGCAAAATACGCGGTCGCCACGACGTCCGGGTCGGCCTTGGCCAGATACGGGTCTTTCTCTGGGGCCGTCGGATCGAGCCAATCACCGAACTGGAACCCACCGGCCCACAGCCGGTCCGCACCAGCCAGCGCTGCTTCCTTATCAACCCATTTGCGCATGCTGGGCAGCTGCCGTTCAAGCATGCCGAGGTCCCCACTACGCTGATAGAGCGCCCATGGCACCAGCGTTGCCGCGTCTCCCCACGCTGCGGTGGCGCTACCCGACAGCGGCAAAATGTTTGGCACCACTATCGGCACGGACCCATCGGGGAGCTGCTCGGCAGCGAGATCGGCCAGCCACGAGGCGAGGAAGCCGGTCGTGTCGAATAGGAACGTCGCAGTCGGTGCGAATGCTTGGATGTCCCCCGTCCATCCCAGCCGCTCATCTCGCTGGGGGCAGTCGGTCGGCACGTCAAGGAAGTTTCCACGCATGCTCCAGACGACGTTCTCGTGAAACCGATTGAGTAACTCGTGCGACGAAGAGAACCAACCCGTGCGCTGTAGGTCCGAGCCGATCACCACCGCCTGGACGTCAGTCTTCGAAAGGTTGGGTACCCCTCTGACCTCGACATAACGAAAGCCGTGGAACGTCAGACTTGGCTCAAGGGTCTCTTCTCCCTCACCCGCAAGCAGGTAGGTATCGGTCGCGCGGGCGCTGCGGAGCGGCGCCGTCGCCAGCTCGCCATCTTCGAGCACCTCGGCATGCCGCACAACGACCTCAGAACCAGCAGGCAGGCCACGGACATGAAGACGTACCCACCCGACCACGTTTTGACCAAAATCAACGAGTGTGCGTCCTGACGGGGATGTCCATACAGACCGGGCCGGCAACACGCCAGTGACTCGCACAGGCGGCCCCTCCGGCGAAATCAGCCGCCCCAGGTCAGCCGCAACGACATCAACATCCGAGCTAGCCGGACTCCACCCACGGCCCCGCCGGCGGAGGTCCGTGACCTGCCCGTCATACAAGTCGTCCGCCACGACTTCGCTCTCCCGAGCACGCCACGAGTGGTCCGTCGTCAGCACCCAGAGTCGGCCATCATCCGTTACCACCTCAAGACGGGCCAGCAGAGCGAGGTCGTCGCCGTAGGTTCGTCCGACCCCCCACCCCAAACGCCCTCGGAACCAGCCGTTACCCAGCAATACCTCCAACGTGTTAGTCCCACCCGACACCAACTCGGTTACGTCGTAGGTCTGATAATGCAGCCGGTGCTCGTAGGCAGTCCAGCCAGGCGCGAGTACCAGGTCACCCACACGTCGGCCGTTAAGCGTCGGCACATAAACCCCGTGAGCGGTGATATAGAGCCGGGCGCGAGCAACCCGACCCGCGACGTCAAACGTGCCCGCTAACACAGGAGCAGGCATATGGCGACGCCCCAGTGAACGGGCCGTGATGAATGCCGCCTGCCACTCCGAGGCGTGCAGCAGTCCTGCCTCGACAACGGTCTCGGCACTCCACGGGCTCCACTCATCCCCGTGCGCAACACGCACCCTGATCGTTACACGCTCACGCGAAACGAGCGGCGCCGCCGGCCATGGCACCAGCACCTGCTCGTCTCCCTCAACCTGGTACACCTCGCCGTGCCCGCCCCGCACGATCTCAACCTCGTACGCGGTCTGCACGTGGCCCTCCGGCGCGCTCGGCATCCACCACGACAATCGCGGCCGCTCGACGCCCAGCCCGAGCACCGGCCCAGGACCCGACCAATGCTCGGCCGTCGGTGCCTGCGGAGCGACTATTGCTGTCATCAAGACCTCTTCCATGTGAATACCTTCCAAACACACTCTGGGCCGAAGCGCACTTACGCGAATACAACCCGCAGCGACTCGTCGCCGCCGATCCACCGCACACGGGCGCAGCCACGTAGCGCCACGCCACACGTCTAGCTCGCTCCTCGCACTATCGTCGATCGCGTGACCACAGCGACTGACGCGCAACGGCTCGAACCGGCCGCGACGAAGTCACAGCTTGAGCGCACCCTCCGTCATGCCCGCAACGAAGTACCGCATCGTCAGGCACACCAGTGCAATCGGTGGAATCATCGAAATGATATATGCCGCGAACACAGCCCCACCACCAGCACCTGACAGACCCAAGCTGCCAACAAACTCCTGGAGCCCGGCTGAAACGGTGTACCGGTGAGCCTGCTGAATCATTATCTCGGGCCAGATATAGTCGCCCCAGATGTTGATTGTCATCAATATCGCACCGGTCATCACTATCGGCCGCGTGAGCGGTCCGACAATCTTCGTCAGCACCTGCCACTCCCTGCAGCCGTCCAGCCGCGCACTCTCAAGCAATCCCTTAGGAAGCTGCTCGAAAAATCCACGAAACAACAGTACCAGCAGCGGTTGTGAGCTGGCTGCATACGGAAGAATCAGCGCCCACCAACTGTTGTACAGACCGAACCCCTTCAACATCAAGAACAATGGGATCATAGTCAACGTAAACGGGATCATCATCAGCCCGAGGTACGCCACGAACAGGACTTCCTTACCCCGAAACTCCACTTGAGCGAAGGCGTAGGCCCCGAGAACTGCGGCGGCGACGCCGATAACGATCGCCGCCGCCGCCACTATGACTGTGTTCAATAGCGAGGTAGACACGCCATGCCACGCCTGCACGTAGTTATTCAAGTCGAACTGCGAAAATAGCGAGAATACATCACCGTTCGCTAGCGTCGCACCCGACTTCAGAGAGTTCGACAGCACAAACACAGTCGGGAAGTAGGTCATCGCAACGAGGACCACCGCCGCCGCGATGGCTGTCCATCCGTATGCGCGGCGTCGAGATCGCGCTAATGCAGGCATAAAGGCCACGATTCACTTCCTCACTTGTACTGCGAGAGATCCACGTGATTCTGGCTTGCCCATGCTTGCGCCCCGGACTCCAGCAGACTCTGCCACTGAGAGGAGAACTGCGCGAAGCTAGTGCCACCAGTGACAAATGATTGGATCAACCGTCCACCGGCGCTTGACGTGTTGCTCGAGAGCACGTCATCAAGCGCCACATCCACCACCGTCGCAGGCGCCTTCGACGGGACCAGCGAAGAGATACCCGCGATGTCGGCTGTCGGCGCCGCCGGTTCAGTCGGGATAAAGGCCCCGCCGTCACCCCAGTCCTTGACCTCCGCCCCGAGGTGCTGTGGAGTAAAGAGCCAGTAGACGAAGTTCATGACCGCCTTCGTCTTGGCAGGGGTCATCGTATGGTCTGCCCGCTCACTCGTAACGGACCACTGGCCGTGGCCGTTCGGTCCGCCAATCACACCCTTCGTGCTGACGTCGGTGCCATACGACGTCGACGCAGCAGTGATCGCAGGCTCCGCAAACACTCCGTACTTGCCGCCGAACCCAGCAGCGTTCAGCTGCGGAATATTGACCGTAACGCCCCAGATCATCCCGACCTTCCCCTTCATTAGAAGCGGAAGGTTCGACAGCGGCGGGGTGGATGTATTCGGGGTAGCGCACACATCGTAACTGCTCGATCCCGCGCTGAAATAAGGCCGCATCTGTGCGAATAGCTTCCAAACTTCAGCGTATCGAGGATTACTCATACTGATCACGCCGCGCTCAATACCGACAGCATCATCCAGGCCGTTCGAAACCTGAGCCTTCTTTACCATGAACTTACTGAGCACCGGCTGAAGCAACGAAGTTGTCGCAAGCCTCTCATACCAGGACGGGTTACAGTTCACGTTCCCGTCAGCGAACGACAACGGCGTGATCCCCGCCTTCTTCAAGGCCGCCATGTCAGTCATCATCTCAGCCCACGTCGAAGGCGTGCCTTCGATTCCGGCCTTAGCGAATGCAGCTTTAGAGTAAATGAAGCCGGTTTCGACGCTTGAGCCTAAGACAATCTCCATGTCGCCGTTCGGTTCCACAAGGTACGGCCGCACCGATGTGCTGAACAGATCCAGGAACTTCTTGTTGCCGTTAACATACGGATCTGGCTGGTTATAGTAACTCTTTATATTTTGGAGTATGCCAGTTGGAACCGACCCTGCTAGCAGCGGCCCGTACTGCTCCCAGACAAGGTCCGGTGCATCGCCTGCTGCCGCTTCCGTCGTGAGCTCCGAGTTACTGGTCGAGATATCACTCGATGCCAGCGGCTCCCAATCGACCTTTACCTTTGGGTGGCTTTTCTCGTACTCCGCGGTGTATTTAGCCAAGGCAGCGTTCTCAGACGATGTGATCGGTCCGCCATCCGCGGGCGCCTGGGCGTGGATAGTAATAACGCCATTCGCGCTGGTTCCTGAGGCGCTAGAGCCGCCGCAGCCTGCGATCAGCAGTGCGACTGCAATAGGTAGTCCAATTACCCAAGGTCTACTCAACTTATGTGGTTTGCCCACTTGTTTCTCCTCCCGTACTCGTTCATACAGATGATGCGGTGATACTCACTGGCTATGTGCGCGCCCGCATAGTGCGCATCACCACCAAGGTAAAGATAAACATAAAGACAAAGAGCGCGGTCCCGATGGCCATCGCGTATCCATAGTTAGAATTTTGAAACGCCGACTGATACATGTCGAGCGTTGGAACCATGGTGGAATTACCTGGTCCACCACTTGTCAGAAGCAGGATCGGGATGAAGTTCTGTACTCCCGCGATTCCAGACAGCACCACCACCACGCGGAATTGCGGCATGAGTATTGGTACATCGATGGCAAATATGCGGCGCAAAGTTCGGGCGCCATCTAGCGTGCTGGCCTCCACGATCTCTCGTGGCAAGTTCTGCAAGCCGCCGAGGAAGATAAGGAACCCGAGATTGGAAATCCAGGGAAAGCCGATTAGAAGGATCGATAGTAGTGCTAGGTGAGAGTTTGAAAGCCACTGCACATCGGGAAGGCCAGTTGCACCCAGGATGCGATCGATAAGGCCTGTCTGCGGCGTAAGCAAGTAGGCCCAGACGTCGATCAAGATGATCGGAGGAACCACGATCGGCACCGTCAGGAGATATTTGATGGCCGTGCCGGTCCTGTGCGGCAGATGAACGACGAGCTCAGCCGCTGAAAACTGGGAGACCAACGTGATCAAGATGCTTCCGAACACAAGGATGATCATGTTCCGCGCTTCTGCGCCGAACGTGCTCGAGCTGAAGTACTGGTGGAAGTTTTCGGCTCCCACATACTTCGGTGCAGAAAACCCGTTCCAAGAAAAGAAGCTGCCGTAAAGGCTTCGAAGCGCCGGGTAGTAGCTGAAGATGCCGATCAGCAGGATGCTGGGCAGGACGAGTGTCGCTTTCGCTTGGCTGCCCAGCCAGCGTCGTAGGCTCCAGCGGCGGGGACGTCCTGACGCGTTCGGAGACAGGGTGTTTGAAGTGGGTGCTATTGCCATGTCGCTATTGCTGCTCATTCAGTCGTGGAGAGACGCGTCTTATAGGACAACCGACGATGCATGTGCCTGCCCAAGTGCACCGTCCCCGACTTCTTGCCGCCTGCGTCTACTACGAGACGCACGACAACGTCGTTCGTATATATGGACCCGTAACTCAGCTCAGCGATCCCCGAAGCTGCGCTGGCCAGGCCGCGAGCCATGGCCTCGGAGCCGGTGTACACAGCCCGCGAAAGCGGCAAGGCCCAGTCGCTGGTCACAGATGAACCCGCGCCCCCTTGTCGCACCGAGCGGCTTAGCGCGTCATCCGCGGCAGCCCAAAGTCGAGGATGCCGTGGCCGGCGGCTTAGCTCTGCGGCTGCCCGCCTCGGCCGTCCGCCGGCGTTGGCCGGAACACGAAGACGGTCACACGCGACCGAGTCGACTGTACTGCGCCCGCACTCTGCGCACTCGGGGGCAGCCGACGGCCGTTTCGAGGTGGCCGACCGCCATGACGGTTGGCCTGTGTAGATGCCGCGAGTCACTGCGCCGTCACAACCTTCAAGCGCTGCTGCGGCCCTGGCTCCCGGCACCGTTTCGCGCCCCTTCATACGAAGCAAAGGGAATCTCCCCCCTCTCGGAAATCTCGCCCTCTCTTTGGCGTCTAGTGTTTTAGCACAGATGTAGAACGTTCTACAAACAGGTCATGGGAAGCGCTGAACCGGCGCGGCTCAGGCTTCTATGAAGACCCCCCACTGCCGCCCCGAGAAGACTGCTGAAGGAGCGGGTTTGGTGGTGAAGGATCCCGAGGAGGGGTGCTGGGTCTTGGAGCGCTCGACGACCGGCTTGGAGCACGCGCTCGTGCTCGTGCTCGTTGGTCTGCATCTGGCGCCGCGGCCGGCCTCGGCAGCAGCGCTTCTTCAACGGGCGCCCGCGCACACCTTGCGTGCGAACCTGACCAACCAGCACCGCTTCTTGCAGGTTCAAAGCCGTCACCCGGCAACTCGCCGGCCCGCTCATCAGCCGCTCTGACCGCACCGACCGGCCCTTTGACGCCGTGGAGGACAAGACGGAGGTTGTCACTAACACGCCCGAAACGACCCTAGACACTCCAGGCCGATCCCGGGCTTCTCAAAGCGCCTTCCAGCACACATACCCGAGACGTTGAGCAGTCTCGACGCGCCCTGCGCGTACAACCACTAGCAGTACGGTCCACCGGTGCTACATCAGTAGTTACTCTGCGTATTCAGAGGGCGCCCTCGCGAGCCTTAAGCCAACCGACGTATCAAGGCGCTAAGCCGCCTCGTCATGCCCAGCGGACCCCCGGCTTGAGGCACCTTCGGCAGATAACAGCCGCGGCGGCCTGCTCGTACTCCTTTCGACGAGTCGCGGCGTTATCACATAGCGCACCGGTTCCTTACGACCGGCTATGCGCTCAAGCACTAGCCGTGCGCTCGTCGAACCCGTGACGCGTCCTGATTCATCCACCGTCGTCAAGTTCACACGAGGAATAGTAGACGCGAAAATATTGTCAAACCCGACGATCGAAAGATCCTCAGGAACACGGAAACCCAACTCTTCCGCTGCTCGCAACGCTCCAAGTGCAGCAATGTCTGCACCAGCGAAGATCGCGGTCGGCGGCACCGGTCGATTGAGGGCTTTGATCGTTGCGTCATAACCGCCCTGCTCGGAGTACAGGGTCTCAATTACATCTGGCTGGAGGCCGATTCTTTCCATCGTCTTTACGTATCCCTCGCACCGCACCGTATGAGATAGCACATAGGGCTCTACTAAGCCGCCTGCGGGTTCGCTGGTGTGCACGATCCGCTTGTGACCAAGCCCGACAAGATACTCGACGACGATACGGGCACCGTCGTAATCATCGACAACGACGGTATCGAACGCTTGCGCATCCCCATGACGCGCGATGACGACTGTCGGGAGGCCCGCTCCAAGTTCCTCAAGCCATTCCTGGTCCATCCAGGGCGAGATGAGGACAATCCCGTCCACTTGGTGGTCCACAAGAGCTCTTACCGCTCGTTTTTGGCCTTCAAGGCTGATTCCGCCAACAACTGTGATCGCTTGGAACGGAGTACTTACAAGTGCTGCGCTTATTGCGTCAACGATTTCCGGCTGGAATGGCGACGACATCTGCGCCATCATAACCCCGATCGTATACGAGCTTCCGCGCATCGACCTAGCGCCCACGTGAGGCCGATAGCCGAGGCGCTCAATTGACGCCGTTACCTTGGCGTGCATCTGGGGGCTTACACCGTAAACATCACGTAACACTTTCGATACCGCCGAAAGCGAGACCCCGGCATCTTTGGCGACATCGTTGATGGTGACCCTACGTCCCTTCGGCACTGGAGGAGCATCTCTGGGAGCTGGAGGCCGCCGGTCGTCGTGGCCGCGAGAGTCGCTCACCGCTCACCGCCCACAACGCGTCGAGAAGCAGCCGGACGGACGTGGTCACACGCACTTTTCATACGCGTCTATTCTACGCGCGTTCGCTCCCGTTGCCCCTCTAACTCAACAACATGTTGATGATTACATAAGCAAAAGCGCTTCGCGCTAGCTAACTTAGATCAGTAACGGCGACGCACGGCCCATCAGCGTGGACGCTAGCCGGTGTTCCCAAGAGTTCGGCGCGTGGCACGCTCTGGACACCGCAAATGCTGTTAGTTGGCGCCCTTATCATTCAGGCATCCGCTGCGGGTAACCGCCAGATGGCGGGTCTACAACTCGCTAGCTGCGCTCGGCTGAGCGTTCGACTATGCCTCTGTCATACAGTGCCCGAGCCGCGCGCGACTGACCTTGATGAACGGCTCGCAGCGTAAGGAGGGCGGCCAGACGCGATAGCTGACAGCGCCGATGGCGCGATCAGCACTCGCCCATGTCGCACGCCATCATTCCGCAACGCGGCCGGGCGTCGGATGGATTCTGGTGGCCACAGACGGGGTCGTAGCGGGAGTGCATCCATCGTCGCCACAATCTCGGCGATGAGGACGTAGCGGTCGGTATTCGTCGGCTCCTGGGGGGGCGGAAGGGGTGAAAGCCAAGGTGCTCCTGCCATCTCCGCGCCTCAGCGTGCAGAGCGGTGACGATTACGGCGCGACAAGCTGCCTTGGCGTTGAACTCAACCGCAGTCGCAAGAACGTGCGCGACCAGGGCGATGCCGATGCCAAACCTGCAGTAGTGCCGCACCGGGTCCAGTGTCTCAGGCCGACGGAGGTCCCTCAACCGAGCGGAACCGAGGCGGGCGCTGCAGCCCGCTGGTGAGGCGCTCGTTCACCGGGCGGGCTGAGCCAGCGCCTCGCTGAATGCATGCGCAGCCTTTGGCGGCATCTCGATGATACGGCGCTCGGCAAGCACCTCATCGGCATGCTGGAGCGCGGCTTCGAGAACGAATGCCGAAAGATTCTGGTGCGTCGCCTCGGCGGCACGCTCGAGTAGCTGCTTGCACCTCGGGTCGACGCGGATCTCTTAGGCACGCGGCGTCGGGTCTCGGTCGACGAACCTGTCGATATCTTCGTTAGAGGCAACGACGCCCTTGGCCGGCAGGCGGGCAAACAGCTTCTACAGGCAGTCGTCGAGCACTTGCAGTCAGCGCACCGCGCGCTCTATTAGCTCCCGCGTGTACTTCGACACGGACATCCCCTGTTCTGCCGCGCGACGCACCACGATCTCATGGATATCTTCTGGAAGCGTTACCTGCACGACCGGAGAGCGCCTCTTCCCCAGCGAAAGCGACTTGCCTCCGGGAGTCAGGTTCCGAGCACGGCGTCGCAGTCCCGCCACGATCCCTTCCACGCGTTCCTCGTCCAAAGGTGCACCGTGGTAGATCACATCTTTGTCCTCGACCTGCTCCACATCTTCTGGAGCCACACCATCAAAGCTGGGCTCATGAAGCTCCTCCATCAGAGCCTCCTTCGAAATCCGGTGGGCATGACATGAACGATGGCCCACGTATCCGTGTGACGATCATCCGGAACAATCACGATCTCCAGTTCAACGCCGCGATCATCGACGCCAACGTAACGCAGCGCGTCACCATCGCGCACCGGTTCACCCGCATTCTGGAGAGCCGTCAGGACGTGCGCGACGCCGATCTGGTGCTTGCGCCCCGATCGGGTCATCCGGAGCTTCATCGCAGTATCGAGTATACATTGAATGATCGATACCGACAAGGTCCGCGTACTGGCCACCAATCACTCCGATCCGAAACCCTGCCGCCCGAGACCGACAACTTGATGTCAGGTAGCTGATTGAGCCAGGCCGGCGGGTCGGTAACTGCCGTTAGTTCGTTTTCCGCGCGGCCGCCAGGATCGCGGCGGCCTTGCCCTGGAGGTCGTACATCGTCACGGTCGTGCCGTCGGATTTGAAGGTGACCTTCCGCCCGACGCGCTCGGCGATGCTGATCGCGGTGGCGCTGCCGGTGCGGCCGTCGCTCGCGCCGAACGTCTCGGTCTCATCGGCGAGGATGTAGCGCAGCCTCCCCTCCTGCACCATCTGCGCGATCCACTTGGCGGTGACGCTGCTCTCACGGCCGGAGAAGCCGCCGATGCCGGCCACGTCCTGATAGCCGGCGAGGATCGCCGAGGCGGCCGTGCTCTGGCTCTCGACCGCGACCACGCCGCCCCCGTGAGCGCGGGCGTACTTGGCCGCCGCGTCGAGATCTCCCGAGCCGGATCCGAAGCCCGCGCCGAAGCCGCCGCCGGCGAGCGTAGGAGCGCCGCCACGGGTCGTGCTGCCACCTGGCGCGAAGCCGCGGGCGCCTGTCGTGGAGCGACCGGATCCGAACAGCTGGCTGACGGTACCACCAGTGGTGCTGGCGGTCGCAGCACCGCTCGAGGCGCTACCGGCGGTCGCAGCACCGCTGGTGGCGCTACCGCCCGCAGCCGCGCTACCGCGTCCGAAGGAACGGCCGCTGCCGAAGCGGCCCGCGGCGCCGGTGCCGGTAAACCCCCGACGACCGGAGGTGCCACCGAAGCCGCCCCTGCCGCCAAAACCGCCACCGATCTCAGCGCTCTCGGGTCCGCCGGTCGGGAAGGTGCTGCTGGTGGCGTAGCCAAGCGTCCGCGCCGCCCACGACGCCGGCGCGGCGAAGAGGCCGGCGAGCATCACGGCGACCAGTGCCAGCCGCAACCTCGGTGAGAGCACCGCAAGCAGCAGGAGCAAGCTCATGACGGCGATGACGATCACCACCGGCGTTGCCCAGCCGGGTGCACCGGCCGTGGTGTGCAGGACGACCAGCTCGGTGACGGCGCCACCGATGATCGTGGCCGGGGCGACGATCCGCGGCGCCCACCTGCCCTTCGCGACCCCCCTCGCGACCCCATAGGGCGCGGGCAGCATCTCGCCGACGCCGGCGCCGACCAGCAGCGCCACCCAGGGCGCGAGCATCGACACGTAGTACGGGTGGAAGATGCCGGAGGCGAAGCTGAAGACGACCCCGGTCACGACCAGCGTGATTCCGGCGGCGAGCACGAAGCCCGTGCGCCGATCGCCGCGGCGCAGGCGGCTGAGCACCACCAGCGCCACCGCCGCGACGAGCGCAGAGCCGAGCAGCCAGCCGGCCTGGCTGCCCAGCGATGAGTCCAGTAGGCGGAAGACGCCAGTCGAGCCGCCGAAGGTGCCGCCACCACCGAGCCCACCGCCGCCGCCGAGGCTTGCAGGGCCGCCGGTCTGGCCGGCGATCCGGCCGAGACCGTTGTAGCTGAACATCAGCGACCAGACGCTGTTATCGGCGGTGCCGGAGATCCAAGGACGATCCGCGGCAGGCGTCAAGGTCACAAGGATCGGCCAGGCAAGGCCAACGGCGGCCAGCGCCAGCCCACCCCATAGAAGCTGACCGACCATCCGCAGGTTCCCGCGCACGCCTCGCCCCGGCACCCAGCGTGTCCACAGCCAGGCAACCGCGATCCCCGGCACCAGCATCAGCGCAACGCCCATCTTCGCCTCGAAGCCGAGGCCGACCATCACACCGCAGAGCACGATCTGCCGGGTCCGCCCGGTCTCGAATGCGCGCAGCGCGAACCACATCGCGGCAACCGAAAGCAGCACCAGCAGCTCGTCCGGGTTGTTGTGGCGGCTGACAGCGACGATCGTCGGTGTGGTCGCCAGCGCGAAGCCGGCGACGAACCCCCCGGCACGCCCGAACCGGCGGCGCACGAGGTCGTAGGCGAGCACGGCGGCGGCCATCCCCATCAGCGCCTGCGGCACCAACAGGCTCCACGAGCTGTAGCCGAAGACGCGCACCGACAGGGCCTGGATCCAGTCCGAGAGCGGCGGCTTGTCGACCGTCATCAGCCCGGCACGGTCCATTGCGTTGAAGAGGAAGTCGTGCCAGCTCGCAGCCATCGACCTGACCGCCGCAGCGTAGTAAGTGTTCGCCGTCCCGTTGATCGATAGATCCCACAGGTTCAGCAGCCCGGCGACGGCCACGACGACCAGCAGCTCGGGGCGCGCGAGCACGCGCGCCAGCGCCGCCGTCAACCGCTTCGAACCTGGACCGGCGCGATGCTCGCGCAGGTCCGGGAGTGCCTCGCCCGCATGCTCGACGCTCATCAGCTCACCCTATTGTCGTGTGCTCGAAACTCATCGAACTCAGCATTTCCCAACCCTTGAAGCTGCCTAGAAGACTTCCGTGAAGAAAGCATTAGGGGGAGCGCCGGGTGCGCAGGTCGCGCTGCATCCAGAGCGCGAGGATCACGCTGGCGAGGGCCGCGGCCGCCAGCGTCGTGACTTGACTGACGGCGGTCGCGGGGATGCCGAGCACGGCCAGCAGCGGCAGGCTTGCCAACGCCGGCAGCACAGGGGCATGACCGAGCCAGCCTCCAGAGCGCCAGGCCGATGTAGTAGACCGCCGGCGAGCCCAGGCAGACCAGCGCGAAGCCAAGGCTGACATGCTCAGCAGGATGTTCGATCGCGCGGTGGATCGCGACCGAGACCGCTACGGTCGCGGCGATCAGCAAGGTGTGCGAGTAGGTGTAGCCGGTCAGTAGCAACCGCGGCGCGCGACCCTCCGGTCCGGCAACGACCCGCTCACCAGCCGCCGCGTGACGCAGGAAGTAGCTCATCGACATTGCAAACGTCAGCGTGAACCCGATCACGAAACTGCCCTCCGACGCGATCCGGCCGTGAGCCTCGACGGCAGCCTCGCCAAGCCGCAGGATCGTCTCGCCAAACGCGACCATCAGCATGAGCTGGCAGCGTTCGGCTAGATGTCGGCCCGAAACTGTCCACTCGTTGCTTGGCGTCGCGCCGAGGCTGGGCACCCAGTAGTGCAAGAGCGGCGCTATCAGCGCCACCGCCGCCGCTAGCGCCCACAGCAGCAAGCGCTGATCCTGGCCGTGCGTGACACCACCGACAACCCAGAGCGCGCTTGCCAACGCGGCCCACGGAACCGATCGCTGGTAGTGGCGCCGCATCGGCTCAGAGCGCGGGAAGACACCAAGCATGAACGTGACTCGCAGCGCCTGCATCGTCACGACTGTCAGCGCGAACCCCAACCCGTCGCTGTGAAACGCGTCGAGCACGGTGCTGGCGGCAACCACGCTGGCGAGCATCAGCACCGCCATCAGCGTGACCACGATCCCGCTTTCGGGGTCGATCCAGCCAGTGGCCCAGGCGGTGTCGCTCCATGCCCACCAGAGCGCCAGCAGCATTACCAGCGTCTGCAAGCCTCCTAGCACGGTGAGATGCTGGTAGAGATACTCGGAAAGCTGCGTAAACGCGAAGACGTAGACGAGGTCGAAGTACAGCTCCATGTGAGTGACCGGCACGCGCACGTCCTCGCCCCTCTGCCTGAGCACGCCTCGCCGCCAGCCCGCTTCCGCTCGATCGCCGCTCATGCATGAGATCATGTCAGCCACTCGGCTACAGCAGCAGCGACTGCGGTGCTCGTGGGACCCCGCCCACAGCCAACTGGGGCTCCCACCAGTCCTGCCGAGCCGCAAAGCTCCGATTCCGACCGACGCAATCTCCCTGGTTACAGTTTTGGTTGATGTACCCGAACATCGAGGTCGCCTCGCCAGCGTGGCATGCTCGCTGCGGTGGGTCGCGTCGTTGACAGCTACGGCCCCGAACTTGAATCTGACACGGAGAACCTGAAATGTCATCGAACAGCTTTGGCGCCAAAGGTCGGCTGCAGGTTGGTGGTCGCGAGCTCGAGATCTACCGCCTCGAGGTCTTGCAGGCGCGCTACGACATCGCGCGCCTGCCGTTCGCGCTGAAGATCCTGCTCGAGAACCTGCTGCGTCACGAGGACGGCGTGGCGATCACCGCCGATGACGTCGAAGCGCTGGCCCGCTGGGATGCGAAGGCCGAGCCCAGCGAGGAGATCTCGTTCACGCCGGCACGCGTTGTGATGCAGGACTTCACCGGCGTACCGGCGATCGTCGACCTCGCGGCGATGCGCGACGCGATGCGGGCGATGGGCGGCGACCCCGCCAGAATCAACCCGTTGGTGCCGGCCGAGCTGGTGATCGACCACTCGGTCCAGGTCGATCAGTTCGGCACGGCGTCCGCGTTCGCGTTCAACGCCGAGCGCGAGTTCGAGCGCAACGGCGAGCGCTATACGTTCCTGCGCTGGGGCCAGAGCGCGTTCGACAACTTTAAGGTCGTTCCACCGGAGACCGGCATCGTTCACCAGGTCAACCTCGAGTACCTTGCGCGCGTCGTCTTCCTCGACGCGCAGCAAGGCGCGGACGGCGTTGCGACCGCCTACCCCGACACGCTGGTCGGCACCGACTCGCATACGACGATGGTGAACGGCCTCGGCGTGCTCGGTTGGGGTGTCGGCGGCATCGAGGCGGAGGCGGCGATGCTCGGTCAGCCGCTGCCGATGCTGATCCCGCAGGTGATCGGCTTCAAGCTGACCGGCAAGCTCTCCGAGGGTGCAACCGCGACCGACCTGGTGCTGACCGTCACGCAGATGCTGCGCAAGCGTGGTGTCGTCGGTAAGTTCGTCGAGTTCTTCGGCAGCGGCCTGGCCCGGCTGCCGCTCGCGGACCGCGCGACGATCGGCAATATGTCGCCGGAGTTCGGCTCCACCTGCGCGATCTTCCCGATCGACCAGGAGACCCTCAGCTACCTGGCGTTCACCGGCCGGCCGCGCGAGCAGATCGAGCTGGTCGAGGCGTACGCGAAGGCGAACCTGCTGTGGCACGACGAGCGCTCCGAGCCGGCGACTTACAGCGACGTGCTCGAGCTCGACCTCGCCGACGTCACGCCCAGCATCTCCGGGCCACGGCGTCCTCAGGACCGAATCCCGCTGACCGATTCGAAGAGTGGCTTCGAGCGCGCCGTGCAGGACTACCTGCCGACCACCGGCTACGAGGACGAGGCGCTTGGCGATACCTTCCCGGCCAGCGACCCGGTTGCGATCTCGACCTCCGCCGCGCTCAGGGCCGCCGCGAAGCTGAGGCTCGCCGACGGCACCGAGACCGAGCTCGATAACGGCCACGTCGTGATCGCCGCGATCACGAGCTGCACCAACACCTCGAATCCGTCGGTGATGCTGGGTGCGGGCCTGCTGGCCCGCAACGCGATCGAGCACGACCTCAAGGTCAAGCCCTGGGTCAAGACCTCCCTCGCCCCCGGCTCGAAGGTCGTCACCGAGTACCTCGCGCGGTCGGGCCTGAACGAGTACCTGGACGCGCTCGGCTTCAACCTGGTCGGCTACGGCTGCACCACCTGCATCGGCAACTCCGGGCCGCTGCCGGCTGAGATCTCCAAGGCCATCCACGACAACGACCTGGCCGTGGTCAGCGTGCTGTCCGGCAACCGCAACTTCGAGGGCCGGATCAACCCCGACACCAAGATGAACTACCTCGCGTCGCCGCCGCTGGTCGTCGCCTACGCGCTGGTCGGGACGATGGACTTCGACTTCTACTCGGAGCCGCTTGGCGAGGATCGCCACGGCGAACCGGTCTACCTGAAGGACATCTGGCCGAGCTCGACGGAGATCGCAACGGTGGTCGGCGAAGCCGTCCAGTCCGACATGTTCCACAAGACCTACGCCTCCGTGTTCGACGGCGACGAGCGCTGGAACGCGCTGGCGGTGCCGGAGGGCAAGCTGTTCGCCTGGGACCCGGAGTCGACCTACGTGCGCCAGCCGCCGTTCTTCGCGGACCTGCCGCGCGAGCCGGAGCCGGTGCCGGACATCGAGGGCGCGCGCGTGCTGGCGGTGCTCGGGGACAGCGTCACGACCGACCACATCTCGCCCGCCGGCGCGATCAAGGTCGGCGGTCCCGCCGCCCGCTACCTGAACGAGCATGGCGTCGAGACCCGCGACTTCAACTCGTTCGGCTCGCGCCGCGGTAACCACGAGGTGATGATGCGCGGCACGTTCGCGAACATCCGCCTGCGGAACCTACTGGCGCCGGGGACCGAGGGCGGCGTGACCGTCTACCTCGGCGACGAGACGGGTGAGCAGCTCTCGATCTACGACGCCGCGATGCGCTACATCAAGCAGCAGATCCCGCTGGTCGTACTCGCCGGTAAGGAGTACGGCTCGGGCTCGTCGCGCGACTGGGCGGCGAAGGGCACGACGCTGCTCGGCGTGCGGGCCGTGATCGCGCAGAGCTTCGAGCGGATCCACCGTTCGAACCTCGTCGGCATGGGCGTGCTGCCGCTGCAGTTCAAGGAAGGCGACAGCGCCGCCGCGCTCGGCCTCACCGGCCACGAGCGCTTCACGATCGCCGGCCTCGGCGGTGGCGGCAACGTGCCGCGCGAGCTGACGGTGCAGGCGGACGGGAAGCAGTTCGACGTGATCGTGCGCATCGACACGCCGATGGAGCAGCGGTACTTCCGCCACGGCGGGATCTTGCAGTACGTGCTGCGGGGACTGCTCGCGGCATGAGCACCGCACAGATGACGGCAGACGGCAGCGACATGGGGGCAGCACTCGACCCGGCGTCGCTGCCGGCGCTGCTGCTGTTCGACATCGACGGCACGCTGGTCGCCGGCGCCTCGCCGCTGCACGCGCAGGCGCTGCACGACGCGATTCGCAAGGTTCACGGTGTCGATGTGCGCGAGGCGCGTGCAAACGGTGCGGTGATCTCCCCCGCGGGCCGTACCGACAACGAGATCGCGCGCCTGCTGCTGCGGGTGGTCGGCGTCAGCGAACGGCAGATCGACGCGGGCACGGAAGCGGTGAAAGCCGCCACCTGCGCCCGCTACGACGAGATCTGCCCCGCCGACCTCAGCGAGCTGGTGCTGCCCGGTATCACCGAGCTGCTCGCCTGGCTGTCCGCGCAGGACAGTGCGCGTCTGGCGCTGGTCACCGGTAACTTCGAGCCGGTTGCCCGGCGCAAGCTCGGCGCCGCCGGCATCGGCAAGTACTTCGAGGCGGATGAGGGCGGCTTCGGCTCCGACTCCGAGCGGCGCGCGGAGCTGCCGGGCCTCGCCCGCCGCCGCTCCGGCGAGCGAGCCGGCTACGAGCAGCCGTGGCCGGCGCAACGCACCATCGTGATCGGCGACACGCCCCGCGACATCGCCTGCGCCCGCGCCGACGGGGTCCGCTGCGTGGCGGTCGCGACCGGTCGCTACGCCGTCGACCGACTCTCAGCGGCCGACGCGGTCGCCGCCGATGCGTACGCGCTACGCCCTGTACTTGAGCGCCTGCTGTAATGGCCACCAACGCCGTCGGTGCGCCCTCCGCCGGTCACAGTGGGCGCCGCGGCGCGTCAGCGCCAAGACGCTCGGCCATCGTGTCGGGCGTGGCGAGTGGTACCTGTGAGCGCTCGCATGCCTCGTCGTAGTGCCTGAGCAGGTAGGAGCCGAGAGTCGGCAGCGTGAGCGCTACTACACCACGCCGTGGTGAGTACACATCGCCTTCGGTGATCGCACGGTCGCGCAGGCGGGATAAGTCGCTCGGCTGGCGTCCAAGCGCGCGAGCGACGTGCTGGATGGGAGCTTCGCCGGACTGGTACGCGATCGCCGTGAGAAACTCGAGCTGGCGGTCGCTGAGGTGGTTGAACCGTGGCGCGAGCGTCCGTTGCTCGAGTTCAGCGACGCCGACGCGCACACCCACCGAGACGTGCTCCGGGGTGATAGTCGTCGTGCCCTCGGGTAGTGAAGCCCACGTCGAGTCAGCAAAGAGCTGTAGGTGTGCGGGGTAGCAGTTACATGCGGTCAACAAGTCACTTACGGCCGCCGGATGCCAGGAAACCTCAAGATCGGTCGCAGGTTTGACGAGCGCAAGGCGTGCTGCATCAGGCTCAAGTCGCAAGGGGATGGGTTGCTCCCGCAGCAGGCGATCGGGGTGGGTAACACGCGCCGCGACAAGCACATCAAAGGTGTTCGGCAGGCCGGTCGCTGCGAAGATAACGCGCGAGTCGCGATGGCTACGTCTGAGTGTTTGAAGTGTCGCAGCGAGCAAAGCAAGATCGCGGTACGCACCAACCTGAAGCTCGTCGACCATGATGAGCAGGCCGCCGCGACCGCGGTGGTGCTTCGAGACGGCGGCGGCGACAGCGGCTAGCGCTCCGGCCAGGGACTCAGGCGTGACAAGCGCGGGTGAGGGAGCATGTAACGAGACGCCGGCGCCAGTACCGGCAACCTGCGCGTTGACCGTCGCGACGTTAGCTAGAAGCTTAGATGCGCGCCGCCAGAAAGAACTAGACGTCGCCTGCTGCTGCGCGGCCGCGAACATCGACGTAACGATCGTCGCATTGAGGGCTGCCGCCTGAACTGAGATCACCTCGAAGTGCTGAGCTCGGCAACGTCGAGCGAACTCATCGAGCGTGACGGTCTTGCCGATGCCGCGTGGCCCGGTCAGCACGTAGTCCTGGGCGACCGGCCGGCCGACGGCCTGCACCTCAGAGACCATGAGATCCCAGGCAGCAAGGAGCGAATCACGGCCCGCCAAATACGGAGGCTCGTTGCCCGCGCCAGGCCGATAAGGACTATTGAACATGACATAGAAGTGTATAGAAAAGGCGTTCTATACGGTTTTATGTGCGGTGCTGCGAGCACAGGCCGACGCCGTCTCAGCCGACGCGTACGCGCTGCGGCCGGCGCTCGAACAGCTGCTCTAGGAGCGACGACGGGTCACAGGATCCCGCTAGGCGGGCTATTCAGCGTCGCATTCGGGCGCGGCAGCGGCCGCGCCACAGTCCACGATCTGGCTTGTGACCGCCAGCCGGAGGAGGTCGCAAAACGCCTGTCGTTGCTCGATGTCGAGCCCTGCCAGCACCTCGGCCTCGACGGCTGCGAGCGCTCGCTCGGCCTCGGCCAGCCGGCGGTCGCCGGTTTCGGTCAGCTCGACGATGTGGCGGCGGCGGTCACCGGAGTTACGACGGCGCAGCACGAGCGACGCATCTTCAAGCTCGTTGAGCAGGCCGACGAGGTTGGTGCTGTCGATGTGCAGCTCGGCCGCCAACGCCTGCTGGAAGACCGGTCCTTTCCGCTCGCGCAGGAGGGTGAGAGCGACGAGGTGACGCGGGCGCAGCCCAAGCGAGCCAAGCGCCTCGGTCGCGCGCAGTCGCGACAGGCGAGCCAGGTGATCCAGAAGCGCCAGAGAGCCATGCGTGGGCTGAGTTGAAACGGCCACAAGGTGATCATAGGCCGATCCGGGCAAATGCCAGGTGCTATATAGATGGCTTGTATAACACAAACGATCGGTCTGGATACAACCTATGCCCCACCTCCTGCACATTGACTCGAGCATCCAGGGCGACGCCTCGATCAGCCGCGCGCTAACCGCGCGCGCCGCTGCTGCGTGGCATGCCGCCAACCCCGACGGGACGGTCACCTACCGTGACCTTGCCGCCGACCCGATACCGCACCTCGACGCCACTGCCGGGCTCGCGCGGATCATTCCCCGCGAGCAGCACACGCCCGCCCAGGCCGAGTCCTGGCGGCTGTCCGAGAAGCTGGTCGGGGAGGTCGCCGAGGCCGATACGATCGTGCTCGGATTGGGTCTTTACAACTTCGGCCCGCCGAGCACGGTCAAGGCGTGGCTCGATCATCTGATCGCCCAGGGCCTCTCGATCGACCCGGTCTCGGGCGAAGGGCTGCTGGGCGGCAGGGAGATGATCGTGCTCGAAGCGCGTGGTGGCGGCTACGGACCCGGCACCCCACGCGAGGGCTGGGACCACGCTGAACCCTGGCTCCCCCATGGCATCAGCCTGACCGGCCTCGAACCGCGCTTCATCGTCGCCGAGCTCACGCTGGCCGACACGAACCCCGCGATGGCCGGCCTGCGCGAGCTTGCAAAGCAAAGTCTCGCCGCCGCCGAGCGTGAGATCGACCAGCTGTGGACGGCGCAGGCCGCTGAGTGACGCTCGCATTCCTTGGTCAGTTGAGGTGCCGCAGGAGCACCTCAACTGACAAGGAAAGGACTTGTCGGGGGCGCCTAAACCGCAGGCGGCGTGTGCGCCGCCGCGATCGCCACCAGGTCATCGGGCTCCGGCGTCTGCAGCGGGAAGTGGCAGGCCGCGAGATGCTGGCCACCGAAGCTGCGCAGCGGCGGCTCGACCTCGGCGCAGATGTCCTGCGCGTAGGGGCAGCGGGTCCGGAAGCGGCAGCCGCTCGGCGGGTTGATCGGACTCGGCAGCTCGCCTTGGATGCCGGCATCGGTCTTCGCCTTCTCGGCGACCGGGTCCGGCAGCGGGATCGTCTTGATCAGCGCCTCGGTGTAGGGGTGCGCCGGACAGCGGTAGATGTCGTCGCCGGTCCCGGTCTCGACGATCTTCCCGAGGTACATCACGCCGATGCGGTCGGCGAGGTACTTGACCACGGCAAGGTCGTGGGAGATCACCACCGATGCCATCTGCCGCTCCGATTGCGCCCGCTTCATCAGGTTCAGAACCTGCGAGCGGATCGAGACGTCGAGCGCGGAGACCGGCTCGTCGGCGACCAGCACCTTCGGCTCCAGCATCAGCGCCCGCGCGAACGCGATCCGCTGGCGCTGGCCGCCCGAGAACTCGTGCGGGTAGCGCTCGAGCGCGTTCAACGGCAGGCCGACCTCGTCGATCAGGCTGCGGACACGCTCGTCCTGCTCGCGCCGCGAGCCGACGCCCTGGATCACCAGCGGCTCGCGCAGTATCGAGCCCACGCGCATCCGCGGATCGAGCGAGCCATACGGGTCCTGGAACATCATCTGCAGATCGCGCCGTGCCCGCTTCAGCGAGCGGCCGCGGTTCTTATAGACCTCGACGCCGTGCAGCTTGATCGCGCCGGCGCTCGGCTTCTCGATGCCGACGATCAGCTTGCCGAGCGAGGTCTTGCCGCAGCCGGACTCGCCGACCAGGCCGTACGACTCGCCGTCGGCGACGTGCACGCTGATGTTTGAGACCGCCTTCACCGAAGCGACCTGGCGCCGCATGAGCGAGCCCGCACGCACCGGGTACTCGAGCACGACTTCGTTGATCTCCAGCAGCGGCTGATCGGCCTTCGCCGCTGACGCGGGCGCCGCCGCCGGGGCGGGTTCGCTGACGACCGAGACGCCGGCGGTGGTCGCCGGCGCGGTCGGCGCTGCGGTGGACTGCGCCCCAGCCGGTGCCGGGGCTGCGGGCCTCAGCGTGTCCAGCTTCGCCGGCCCGTCGACCGGATTCCAGCAGGCGAACGTGTGGTCGAAGGATCCGGTCAGCGGCGGCGCCTCGGCGAGGCAGTGCTCGGTCGCGAACCGGCAGCGCGCGGCGAACCGGCAACCGGTCGGCGGATGCGTCAGGTCCGGCGGCAGGCCGGGGATCGTCATCAGCGGCAGCGAGCTGTCCTGCTCCAGCCGCGGGATCGACCCGAGCAGCGCCTGCGTGTACGGGTGCCGCATCGAGCTGAACAACTCCTCGCCGGTGGCGGCCTCGACGATCTGCCCGGCGTACATCACGTTGATGCGCTTCGCCCGGCCGGCGACCACGCCCATGTCGTGGGTGACCAGCAGCGTCGCCATGCCGAGCCGCTGCTCGAGCCCGTCCAGCACCCTCAGGATCTGGGCCTGGATCGTCACGTCGAGCGCGGTGGTCGGCTCGTCCGCCAGCAGCACCTTCGGCTCGCAGGCAAGCGCGATCGCGATCATCACGCGCTGTCGCAGGCCGCCGGAGAGCTGGTGCGGGAAGTCCTTCAGCCGCTCCTTCGGCTGCGGCAGGCCCACCAGCTCCAGCACCTCGAGGGCACGGTCGAGCGCCTCCCGCTTGCTGACGTTGCGGTGCAGGCGCACCGGCTCGGCGACCTGCTCGCCGATCGACTTCGTCGGGTTCAGCGAGGAAAGCGAGTCCTGGAAGATCATCGAGATGTCGTTACCGCGGATCTTCCGCAGCTCGCTCTCGGAAAGCTGCAGGAGATCACGACCGCCGAACTGCATCGAGCCCGACACGACATGACCGCCGTTCGGGAGCAGCCCGAGGATCGAGAGCCCGAGGATCGACTTGCCGCAGCCAGACTCGCCGACGAGCCCGAGCGTCTCGCCCTCGTCGATCCAGAGGCCGACGTTGTCAACGGCGTGGACGGTGTCATGCGTCAGTCGGATCTCGGTCGAGACGCCCTCGACTGTGAGTGCTCTGTTGGCCATTAGCGTTACCTCCTAGCGGCGCCGCAGCCTGATGTCGAGAGCATCGCGCAGGGCGTCACCAACGACGTTACAAGCCAGGACCACCAGCACCAGGCAGATACCGACCGGGTAGACCAGCCACCACTGCCCGTTCTGCACGTACTGCTGGGCGTTGCCCAGCATGTCACCCCATGAGGTGTGCGGGAACTGCAGGCCGAAGCCGAGGAAGCCGATGTAGGCGAGGATTAGGATCGAGTCAGCGATCAGGAACGTGACGTTCACGATCGTCACCGAGATCGCGTTGGGGATCAGGTGACGGTAGACGATGTGCCGCTGGCCGGCGCCCATCACCGTCGCGGCTTGCACGAAGTCGCGGGTCCGCAGCGACAGCACCTCGCCACGTACGAGTCGCGCCGGCACGAGCCAGGAGAAGACGCCGAGCACGAGGCTGATGTTGAGCACGGTGCCGCCGTACTTAGTGGAGAGCACGAGAATGATGAACAGCAGTGGGATCGACAGCAGGACGTCGACGAAGCGCATCATCACGGCGTCGGCGAAGCCGCCGACCAGCCCCGCGACAGCGCCGTACAGCGTGCCGATCACGATCGCGATCAGCGACGCGAAGGCGGCGACCTCGAACGCCGACTGGCCGCCGTTCATGATCCGCTTGAGCTCGTCGAAGCCCTGCTCGTCGGTACCGAGCGGGTGCCCGGCGCCCGGTGCCAGGTTCGACTGCAGCGTGTTTGCCACCGTGTCGTTGGCGTGGTAGAAGACCGGGCCGAGGAAGCACAGCAGCAAGAAGAAGACGAGGACCGCCAGCGCGAAGACCGCAAGCTTGTTATCCAGGAACTCCCGGACCGCGAGCCGCCAGCCGCTGGCGGTGACCTGGACCTCGCCACCCTCCGGAGTCCCCTCTGGCAGCGCGTCGGCGCCCGACTCGCCGACGATGAGGAGCGCGGAATCGATCGGTGAGGGCCCTGGTGAGCTAGCCAAGGTGCACCCTCGGGTCGGCGATCGAGATCGCGATGTCGGCGAGCAGGTTGCCGATCACGGTCAGCACCGCGCCGAACAGCGTGTAGGCAAGCAGGATGTTGTAGTCCTGGTTGCCAAGCGCGTTGTAGAACAGCATGCCGAGGCCCTGGTAATTGAACAGCACCTCGATTAGCAGGTTACCGGCGAGCAGGCCCGGGATCGAGAGGCCGACCAGCGTGATCATCGGCAGACAGGCGTTGCGCAGCAGGTGTCGCAGCAGCACGCTTCTCTCAGACAGGCCCTTCGCGCGCGCCAGGCGGATGTAGTCCATCGCCAGGTTGTCCAGCGCCGAGGAGCGCATGTAGCGGCTGAACGAGGCGATGTTGATCGCCGTCAACGTGATGATCGGCAGGAAGAGCTGCTGCGGGTGCGTGAAAGCCTGCCACGCAGTCGTGATCTGGCTTGAGACGCCGACCGGGAAGATGTTCAGGTCCAGCGCGAAGATCTGGATCAGGATCAGGCCGAGGAAGAACGACGGCATCGAGTAGAGCGCGAAGTTCCAGGCGGTCAGGGTGTAATCGGTGGGGCTGTTGCGCTTGACCGCCTGCAGGATGCCGAGCGGGATCGCGATGATCAGCGACAGGACAAGGCCCATGCCGGAGAGGTAGACCGAGCGCGGCCCGTTCTCGGCGAACAGCGCGCTGACCGACTGGTTCAGCTTGTAGCTGTAGCCGAAGTTCAGCTTCCCGAGGTTCCCGATGTAGCTGAGGAACTGGACGAGCACCGGCCGGTCGTAGCCATGCTGGCGGTCCCATTGCAGGACTGCCTCATGCGAGGCCTTCGAGCCGAGCACCGTGTAGGCCGGACTCGGGGCGATGACGTGAAGCATCGCGAACGTCACGGCCGCGACGCCGATCACGACGACCACCGCGATCAGGAGCCGGCGAATGATATATCCAAACATTCGTATGGGGATCTTACGCGGCGCTGACATCTGAAGGCCCCCGCCGCCCGCCGGTCCCCGCACCGGATAGCGGCGCCATTGAAGCCGGCGCCGATCAGTTCATTGACAGTGTCAGTGGCGGCGGACACGCGGTCCGCCGCCACCCTTCACTTTGGTGTCTCTTGCTTTCAGAGACTCACTTCTTGTTGAGGTACATGAGCTGCGGCACGACCTGCTGATAGGACAGCGTCAGGAAGGCCTTCGCCGAGCCACCGACCTTGTTCGAGACCGCGAAGACCTGATCCGGGTCAGGCATCCAGAACACCGGATACGAGGTCGAGAAGTACTTGACCTCGTTGCTGATGGCGCTGGTGCTCGGGCTGGTCGTCGAAGCGTTCATCAGCTTCGTCGCCTGTGGATCGTCGTAACCACCCATGTTCAGCGAGCCGCCGACTGACAGCACACCGCTCTCCGTTGGGTAGAAGTCACTCGTGATGCCACCGTAGTTGTTGACGCCCCACGCGTTGGCGTTCTTCGTCGACGAGACGTCCGAGTACTCGGAGACCAGGAAGTTGAACGTCTTGGTCTGGAAGGTCACGTCGATGCCGGCGGCCTTCTTCGCCTCCGACGCCCACTCCTCGGATTCCAGCACGCCAGTCGCGTTGACCGACTCAGGCAGGTTCGCCCAGACGAGCTTCAGCGGCGTGCCGGCGGGGATCCCGGCGCCGCACTCGTTGGCAGCGGTGCCCGGCTTCGCGCAGGTGGTCAGACCGTTCGGCTTCACGTTCCAGCCGTGGGCCTTCAGCGTCGCCGCGGCCTTGGTCGGGTTGTACGGCCACGGGTTCTTCGTCGCGGCAGCGGACAGGTACGGCGAGAACGGCGCCGACGGTACCGGACCGTAGGCGGGCACCGCCCAGCCCTTATAGACGCCCTTGATCAGCCCCGGCTGGTTCACCAGCTCCGCGAACACGCCGCGGATGTACGACTGCGCGACGACCTTGTCGAAGGCGCTCGACGTGTTCTTGAAGTTGATGAAGCCGCCGTACCAGCCCCAGCTCGGAGCGCCGAAGACGCTGTAGCCGTCGCGGCGCAGCGTCGCAAACGAGCCTTCCTGAGTCGACGGGTCCAGCAGCCACGAGACGTCCAGCGAGCCGCTCTCGAGCGCATTCAACATCGATGTCGAGCTGGTGTAGGTGATGTAGGAAACCTCGGACAGCTTCGGCTTCGTGCCCAGCGAGTACTTCGGGTTCGGCACGAGGTCGTAGGAGCTGTTGGTCGCGCTGAAGTCCTTGGTCTCGAACGGGCCGTCGACGACCTTCCACAGCGGGTTGGACGCGAACGTCGAGAGCGTCTCACCCTGTTTGTTCAGGTAGTCGTAGATCTTCTTGGCGTTGGCCGGACTGCTGTAGTCCAGGTGCGGGCCACCGGCGGTGGCGATGTTCCAGTCCTGCGAGGGCAGCGGGTAGACACCGCCGTTCGTGTCCTGAAGCTGGTTGTCCGTGAACCAGGTCGGGTTGACCGAGCTCTTCAGATTGAAGACGACCGTGTGCTGACCCTTGGTCGTGTAGCTCGCGACGTTGTCGGGGAAGTCACCTGGCGTGTACTGACACCAGTTGGCGGACGACTCCTTCAGAGCCGCCTTCAGGAGGTCCATGTAGAAGATCACGTCGTTCGCGTCGACCGGCTTGCCGTCGGACCACTTCAGGCCAGGCTTGATGTCGATGGTGACGGTCTTATCACCGTTCGAGTAGACCGGCGCCTCAGCCGCGCTCTGACTCTCGTCGATCGCCGGCTTGGCGCCATCGGGGCCGTAGTAGAGCGGGACGTACTGCTGCGAGACGTAGTTGAACGTCTGCGTGCTGCAGGTCTCGGCGGAGATCAGCGGGAAGATGTACGTCGGCGTCTCGCCGCTGATCTGGCCGACTGTCAGCGTGCCACCCGTCGAGGGCGTGCCAACTGCCGGTAGTGTGCCTGACACGAGGGTGCCGTAGGTCTGGTTGGCCACGTTGTGGCCGGTACTGGACTTCGAGCTACCACCGCAGGCGGCCAGTGTCACTGCCGCCACGGCTGCGAGAGCGCCGCCTCCCAGCAGCCGCCGTGACTTGCTGACGGCTGCCGAGACGCCGCGTTCGTGCGCGCCCGAATTAGGGAACAGAAGATGCATAGGAGAGAGGTTGCTCCTTTTTGGTTTGACTTCCGCGTGCAACCGCTTGCGTGAGCAGGGGAACTCCCGCTGCGAGCACCGCACGTCTGATCGAACCGCCGGCTCACAACGCTGTCAAGACTGAGAGCCTCAAGCTCTGACGGAACACACAGACGTGTGACTCGACACTAACGCAGCGTTGGTTTGCGGGAGGTTATCGCCGTGTTGCCGGCCCAGCGGGGCCGGCAACCAGCACCGAGGTGACAGCCGCTCCGACCCCGTCCGAGACCCGACTCGGCTAGTGGTGTGTCAGCGTTTTAGTTGGTGATTGTGTTGAGTGTCGCGTGGCCGCGTTGGACTTTCTCGATGATCTGGTCGGCGGTTTTGGTCCAGATGAACGGTGTGGGGTTGGTGTTGTTGGTCGC